>Ga0183011_10184_pt1 | contig 47703 bp, 44 predicted proteins | sample NAcewD2O_March_FD_122322 | JGI IMG/M metagenome (GOLD analysis project Ga0183011, IMG submission 122322) | Mouse cecal microbial communities from Vienna, Austria - N-Acetylneuraminic amended D2O_March | ecosystem: Host-associated > Mammals > Digestive system > Large intestine > Cecum | place... | reverse complement strand
TATCTACCGGAATTTCATAAAAAGAAAATTTGTACAAAAAAACCTTTAAATTCCACTCTGTTTCTATATCTACGGATTCCCGGATATATAATTATATCATGCATCAGGCTTTAAATTCCACTCTGTTTCTATATCTACGGGGCTCATGAAATTGACCTTCGGTGTCACATCTGTCTTTAAATTCCACTCTGTTTCTATATCTACGCTCCCCGCCATTCCGCCCGTGCATAGGTCCTGCGCCTTTAAATTCCACTCTGTTTCTATATCTACCGATCGTGCAGACGATCCGCATATCAAAGCATGTGACCTTTAAATTCCACTCTGTTTCTATATCTACGCTGATGGGCGTCGGGGATGGTCACCGACTTGCAGTCTTTAAATTCCACTCTGTTTCTATATCTACCTGGCTCTCGACCATACGCCCCTTAGCATCCCGTTTCCTTTAAATTCCACTCTGTTTCTATATCTACCGTTTTGCCCTGCAGTTCCATGAACGGGATAAGGACTTTAAATTCCACTCTGTTTCTATATCTACAATTTTTTCAACACATTTTTAACACTTATGTCTGCTGCTTTAAATTCCACTCTGTTTCTATATCTACATTTTATGTTCCTTAATGTTTTTATACTAATGGATACTTTAAATTCCACTCTGTTTCTATATCTACGCCGGTAGACAATATTGTTCTGTACTATGTCAGTCCTTTAAATTCCACTCTGTTTCTATATCTACCGGAAACCGCAGAACAATATTTGGAGGGATAATGAACTTTAAATTCCACTCTGTTTCTATATCTACTTACATAAACGGACTGATGGAAACAGAAACATATTTCTTTAAATTCCACTCTGTTTCTATATCTACTTGTCAGTTTTTCGGGAAATATCCAGATTCCGACCTTTAAATTCCACTCTGTTTCTATATCTACAGGGGTGGCGCGTATGAATCTGGACGAATGGATCAATCCTTTAAATTCCACTCTGTTTCTATATCTACCCCGCTCACCATACTCCCCCATAAATCCGCTATTGTTTCCCTCTTCTTTGTCTACCTCCCCTCTCGCAGCCATTTTCTATTAAGAAAATATACCATAATAATACCACCGACACCCATAAAATCCAACCCACTCCTTCCTTTGTCTACCCCCTGCTGTTTTCACGCTATTACCGATCGACAACATTTCCTATAAGAAAAAGCTGGTCTTATCATCTTCTTTTCCCCAAAACTCCTTATCCAGCCACTTTTCCTGTCGGCTCTTAAAAATAATAACAGAATCCATGGCCTTATCGATATGCGGTTTCAATTCCTGCTGTAGTTTTACGATCTGCACTTTGGATATCTCTCCTTCAAACACTGAATTCTGTATATGAGTCAGATATTTTTTGCAGATCTTAAACACATGGGACCAGCGTCTTTGTCCGTTATTGTCCTGACTGATATCATATACTAATACCACATACATATTTTACCACCATATTTTAAACCCTTCATATTCTTTTTCGCCAATTAAATGTTTTGTCAGCTTATACGCTTCCAGACGCATCAGATATTGATAGCTGACCTGCCGCCCGAGTTCCTTGTGCATAATCGTTTTCTTTAACCGATCCTCCAACTCCTTTGCAATCAGCCCGGAAGCCTCTTTTTTTAAATGCAGGAAATTTAATTCTTTTGTAAAACTGTCCTCTGTAATCTGTCTGCGATTCAGCAGGGAAAAAATTAATCTGTCGCCAACGAGCGGTTTAAACACTTCTGAAATATCCAGACAAAGAGAAAATCTCCTGACTCCCGGTTCATGTAAATAGCTGACTGTCGGATTCAGCTGTGTATGGTAAATTTCCGTCAGAACCTTCGCATAAATCATGGAATTAACGAAAGAAATCAAGGAATTTATCATATTATCCGGCGGATGCATCACTCTCTTTTCAAAGCAGATCTCCTGATCCACAACCACATTCCATGCCGCATAATAGTGTTTCCTGATGTTTCCCTCTATTCCCATCAGCTCCTGTATGGAGTCCGTATCTGGTATTTTCCTGCGCAGATCATCCACTTCTGCCATATACGCAGAGACATCCTTGCCCCGCCCGTTATAATATCGGAGATTTCTGTATATGTTATCTGCCGCCGCCTCGATAAATTTTCTGGCGATGACAATTCTCTTATCGTAATCAGAGTAGTGTTCTACCTGTTTTACCAGTAACTGCCCGGCCAGCAGTTTCTCCTTCGGATAAAAACTTCCGGTATAAAAATTGTAGTAATTAAAAAAGTGGATTGGTATGCCGTACTGCGATATATAACTGATAAAAGAAGTATTGAATGTCATTTCCGACATCACGTAAATATCATCAATCCGCTCTATCGGAATATCCCTCTTCTCTCCCTCATATGGCGTAAATTGCAAGGTATTGTCCTTCCTTCTCAAATCGCCGTTATTATAAACATAAAAGCTTTGTCCCATAACTCTCCCCTTATAGTATAGTTTGCATTTTCCACATCACCTCATCAAATAAAGCACAGGTCGTGATAGGCGCACTTGGCACATATTTTCTTTTGAGAAAATTCCGGCGGCAGCGTTTGTTCCTTCATGGCATGAATATCACACATAATCCGTTTGATCTGTTCCTCATCCTCCTGCGACAATTCTACAAGAAGATTTTTCTTTAAAAGTGGATAATCAATTTTAGCCTTTAGCCCATCCACACCCCTTTGCTTCAAATAATATAAATAATATTTCACCTGCCAAATGCCTGCCTCCTCTATTGCCCTGCTTTTCTTCACCTCGTGGAGTTCTTTGTGCTCTTTGATGAAATCAATATTGATCACATTGTCAATGTTAATGTGCTTGTCCCCTCTCTGATAACTGTTCTCATCCAGCAATTTACCCAGCATGACATTTTCGTTCTCCGCCTCCATACTGATTTCATGGATGAAATACCACAATTTTCTCGAACACACAAAATAGTAATAAACCATAACTCCCGTGACTCGCTCTTCCATCTTCACGCTCACCCTTTCTATACAAAAATAGGGTCCTCAACTTTTACAAACTTTTTTGCCCGAAACCCAACCCTGTCATCATAGTCGCAGTCTATAACCGCTATCTTTTCATAGGTTCCAATCTGCACGGGACGACAGTTCCTTGCCGATAACCCGTTACGGACAGCCTTCTCATACTCTGCAGCAATATAATTCTGTACAGGAACCGTGTATTGCATGATCCGATTACGCTCTTTGATCTTCTCAAGCATAGCGGTGTGGGAAGAGCGAATTTTCTTTGCCCCTGACTCAATTTCCTGCTGGTATAATGTATACACGGGAAACGGAATGACATCCTTTGTAAAAATGTCTTCCCTTATTTTGATTTCGCTGCGATCCCGCTCATACAACACGATATCCTTTAACTTCTCCATCTGTTTCCTATATTTTTGCATATAATTTGTATTTGACAGCCTCTCTGTCGTAAAATATTTCTCCACCATCTCAATTTTATGTCCTTCCGACAGTGTTCCACCGCTTACCTCTCGCAAAGTTTCCTCCAACGCCATCTTGGACAATGCAAAGATATCTCTGTCAATAAACCCCTTTTTTTTCCCTTTCTGCTCTCTCCCCGGCACATATGGCTGTTCTAAATATTTATCCTCTATCTCGGTATAGACAAAACAATTGTAATCTTCGACTGCCTTTTTCCCTTTTCGGTTCACCCTTCCCATTCTCTGCAATAAAGACGGGATATCCTGCAATTCCGTGAACAGATAATCAAAATCAATATCCAGACTCGCCTCCACAAGAGATGTGCTGATCCAGATCACCGTCTCCCCGTGTTCAATATCGCCGCATTCGCAAATGGCATTTTCCTTTCCAGCCCTGTCCCGCTGTATAAATTTTGAATGGAGCAAATGAATTCTGTCCCCATTTTCCTCCCCAATCTGTTCGCAAAGTTCCTCGTACATCCGCTGTGCCTTCTGAATGGTATTACAGATAACAAGTATCTTGCCGGAAGGTTGTCTGATTTTTGCAAAACAATCTCTCCCTGCTGTTCTTGCCACCCCCTTCTCCGAAAGACATTCCCGAAACTTTTTCGCTATCGTTTCCGCATCCATCATTGCCGGTATCATTTTCACCTTATGCCGCACCTGCTCCCGATCGTAAAATACGCCGCATGCAAATTTTCCGACTTCTTTTTCTATCAGTTCTTTGATAAAAGGCGCCAGCGTGGCTGTGGTGATGGCGATCCTGCCGCCCAGTTCCCGAATCATTTTCAGTCCGAAAACCAAATCCGCCAGCAAATCTGCCCCATACATCTGAATCTCGTCGATCACAATTTTTGAATAGGACAGTGTGGCAAGCTTCAGCTCATAGGTCTGGTACTGGAAAATAAAATCAAAAAGTTGGTCTACCGTCGATATGGTGAGCGGCATGGCAAGCTGTCTGCTCCGATTGTGATAGGCAAGCACATCCATCTCACGACATTGTGCGCCCTCCATACTTCCCATTTTCTGCGTTTCCTTCTCCTGCTGCTCTAATAGTCTGGCAACCGCATCCGAGTGCAAAAGTCCGAGCTGTTTTTCTATGCCGCCGCTGCTCCCGTCATCAATAATTTCTCTTCTGATCCGATCATACATCTTGTTAATCGCTGTCCTCACAGGCAGAAAGATAAAGCCTTTATGATCCCCGATCCATAGTAAAGCGGCCTCCGTCTTTCCCATGCCGGTCTGCCCCACGACCATAATGTTTTCGCTCTGTCTTTCGAGACAGAATTTTTGCATCTCATTATAGGAAAAGCCCTTTTTCTCAAAAAACCGTTTGGTCTTATGCAGCAAAAAGTCATTTTTATATTCGATTTCCGTCTCACCGCTTGCTGCGTAATCGCATTTATGCAAAAGACCTTTTACCAGAATCATTTTCTCTCTTATCTCTGGCTGCATGATATATCTTTTTATTTCTTTGATCGCTTTCCTACCCGGATACTTAGTACACTTCCATTGCGCAAGCAGTTCCTCCGCCAGTCTGCACTTCTCCGCATCCTCCAGCAGTCGGAATACATCCCCATAATCGTGATGAAATCCCACGGCAAACAGCAAAATATAATACTCCGGCAAAACGCTCTTTGGCATCAGATACATGGACAGTACGTTATGAGGAATTTCCTGCTCTGCATCAAACTTAAGTTCACTGGATTCCAGCCGTTCCTGCATCCTTGGATTTGCTTTCCCCAAATCGTGGTATTCACACGCCTTGCACAACAATTCGTAAATATCCCGACTGATATACCCCAGCTCAAAAAGCGTCTTTGCGCGTTCCAGCAGCGCACGGTTGTGTTCTTCTATTGTAACGCCGCCGCTTTTCGCCATCTGTTTGACCATCTTTTCAGATTCCCGCGCAAACAAATCGTCTACCGCATTTGCTTTTGTATTTTCCATACCCTTCCCCATCCCCATATACGCTTTCAGTTACAAAACCGGGCACGATTCATAATATAACCGTGCCCACTTTTTTATTGATAAAGAATTGTGACAATATAAAATATCATCGTTGCCGTACAACATTTCTTTACACAAAATTTACGATATAATACTTCCCGTCCTCCAACCGGTCCACATAGATGCCGTCACCCTCTTCAATGTCACTGATTACATAGCCGGACGCATACAGCACTTTTTTCTTATCAAAAATTCTCTGACCATTTTCACCGATTGTATACAGTTTGGGAATCGCATATTTTGTCCCGATCACCTGTCTGCTCATCCCCTTATCCTTTGTGAGAACTTTTTGTTTTCTCACATTTTCCATGGCGAGATATGCCGGATACGCCGATTCCAGTTCTTCCTCGCACCCGCGAAGCGTAGCCCACGCTGCCTCTCTCACCTCGACAAAGTCCTCGCTTCTGCCAAGGGACGTAATGTTGTACACGTTCTCGTAAATATCCTCCAAGGTTTTTCTGTCGTCCGCCGCAATATGTATGATCAGTTCCACATCAGACAGGATCTCATACTGTTTGATCGAGGTTGTCAGCACACGGAAACGGGAGTACGGGATAGAAAACACGTTTTTCTCAAACTCCGAAAATTGTTTCTCCATCTCCGCTATCTTATCCCGGATATCTTCCTCCTGCCTTTTCACAGTTTCAAATTTGGACGAAAGCTTATCCATCTGCTTTCTCTGCGCAGAAAGTTTCTTTTTCTCCTCTTTTAACCGCTCCAATTCCGGCTTCAGCTTTTCATTTTTCAGAATCTGCACTTCTCTTCCTTTTCGTTTCAGATTTTGATATTCCGTCAGAAGATCCTGATCATACACTTTGATATCCGCGTTTTTTTCAAAACTGCTGCCCTGCTTTTTCGCCTCAGCCACCTTGACAAACGCCGTGCTGAGCATACTCTCATTCGACATTTTCACAAGAATGCCTCTGTCATCAAAGGTGGAGTTGAGAAAATTGTAATCCCGGTACACCCGCCTATTCACAGAACCGTACCTACCCTGTATACTGACATCCATCTCATGGGTTTCCGTATAGCCGCACGCCTTATGAATCGCGCCAATCACAGTCGAAAAGGGGGGCAGGGGATAAGTCATTTTGTTTTCAAATGTCTCCGGTCTTCGGTAATTGGCACTGGACTGGCACAGGACAAGCCGTATCGCCTCTTTGTTATGCATCCGCACACCTTCCTCCCGCATCCTACTTATAATACTCCCGCACCTGCCCCCTCAGTGTTTCAAAAAACTCCGCAACACTGACAGGCTTTAATTTTTCGACAATTTCATCCTCATTATCCAGATTGTGCCCACGGAGCAGCGCCGCAGAATAGCCCTTGTTCACCCTCTGGATAAAATCGTCCGACAATTCAAGCCGGTTGTTGATAACCCTGACCACGTTTTCAAAATAGTGCGTCTTTCTCTCGGAAAAGCCACCCACAACAAAGACAGGTTCTGCATTGTCCAAATTCCCTCTCACCACAAGGCTGAGATTTTCCACCGCGTCAAGAAGACTGTTGACCCTCTCCGCTTTCTCCGCTCCATCCGCTTCCGCCTCCGTGAAATTGGAATCTGTGCCGATCATGGTAAGGTCAATCGTCATACTGTACACACGCAGCGTCTTTTCATATTCATACTGATAGGGCATCAGTCCGGCATCCCCGGCATCTTTCTGGAGATTCAGATTATTTGCCTTTGCGTAATTGCTCGCCAGATACATGTTATTGTGAAAACGGGTCTCGCTGACAAATGGTTCACACGCCACCGCATCCGTCAGATAAAAGGAACTGTTTCGTATATAAGTGTCCTTGCCGGTAGTCATATAACCGCCTTCCAAGGCACGGTTATTGGCGGCATTTCTCTCCGGCGTCGCCTCCTTCTGCGTCGCCCCGTCAACCGTCGTCACGAGATCGTCATACATGCCGCTCTGCACCATGATCGCGTTTTTCAGACTTTCACGACTGCGGATCGTGTATACGTGACCCTTCTTGTATATCTTCTGTACGCTTCCGATATTGCTCAGAGTTTCTGAATAGTTGGACGTCATATTTGCCACAACTGTCAATGTAATTGCTCTCTTTTCCATATGTCCTCTCTCCTTTACACTTCATCCCAAACTTTGTTGTCTGTTTCCCCAGTCCCGGTCTTATCTCTGGAAAACTCATTCAAATTGCTGACAAACGTAAGTGCCACATCCCTGTTCGCCTCGAAATCTTCAAACAGATCATAGGCAAAAGGGAAGTATACTCCTGTATAATTAGACAGCGTGAGCAGTATCTCCGAGAATCTGTCATAATCACGGAAAATCAGCGCGCTTAGCAGTTTAGTCCTGTAACTGCTGATCTTATTCCCCTGATTGTTTTTCTTAAGCGCCGCCACCGCTTTTTCCGCCCCTGCATACGCGCTTCGCATTCCTTTGTTCATGTTCTCACCTCCGATTTGTAATTGATCCCGTATCTGTATGTTCAGCCCGATCATGTTCCATATCAGAATCGCATTGTTCGCCGATTTTTTATTTGTATCATCCTTGATCAGCGCCACTATAAAATCATCCAGCAGCTGCAGATTCCTGACCGAATCCGTCACCCGTTCCAGCACCGACACGTAAGCATCGTCCATTTTTACCGTCCTGCAAAACACATTATAATTTTTGATCTGCTGAAAGATCGCAATGCTTTCCCGCCGCAAAAAGAACGTCTCAAAATAGGGATTGTCCACATGCTTTTTGATAATCTCCACATCATAGTTGAGGAAATCCGATGCATATATGATGTTTTCAAACAAAACTCTTCTGGTATCCACGATCCCATTTGGCTGATTTTCTCTCTGTTCCCGGCACTTATCCTGCAAAATCTGGTTGGTGTGAACCAGCTGCCTGATCGTGGAATTGTCATTGATAAAAAAGGACTCTCTCCCAATGGTAAACGCGAACGGTATGAAATCATAAAACTCACTGTCCGAGGAGGAAAACAATCCCATATCATACCGATAGGAGACGGATTTGCCTTTCTTCGCAAAGTCCACATAATACCCCTTCAGCCGCACCGTGTCTCCCTTTTGCTTCCGAAATACATTTTCATTGCAGAAATTCCGATATAAATTGGATTTGTTTCTAAAAGTTTCCCTTACAATGACTGTCCTGTTTTCCTCAATTAATGCAAGAATCTCCTCCGCATTCGTTCCGTCGAATTTCTTCTTTGTAAATATCTTCTTCATAACGGTATTTGCCGTCAGCTTGCCGTTGATAAAGTCCATTTCCTCCTTCGACCATTCCGTTTTATGTAAAGCCCTCTCTGCCGCACAGTGGTGCAGATCTTCCGAAAAATAATCCTCAATAAACGCGTCCAGCTTCTCATCCGTGATATCTGCCGCGTTAAATTTGAGAAAATCCAGCCCTTCGTCGTATTCGGAATCATCATCATAGGTTTCTCTTGCTCTGGCAATCTCTTCTTTATTGTAGGGTATCTGCGCATAGTCAAAAAAACGAATCAGCCCCACAATTGCCGCCGCATCTTTCCAGTCATCCGCTTCCAGATAATCCGTAAATTCTCCGGCCAATACTCATCCCTCCTCCATTAGTTAATCTCAGCATAACTTGAAACACATATCAGCCAGCAACATCGATCAGCCCGTCATTTCCACTACATCAACCATGGAAAAACCCGAACTCCTCCTCGAGCAAACGCCATTCTGATAAAAATATTGCAAAATATTATTCTCCCCAGACACCGTGAAATCCGCGATCGTGGCATCCAGATATACACCGTAATGTTTCACCACAATTTTCCTGCCCGCCACGGAATGCAGTTTGATGCTCTGTACTGTCTCTTCCGAAAAGCCTGCCATTTCAGCCTGCGTTTTTAACGCCTGCTCCAGCCTGTCCGCATAGCCCTCATCCTCACAACTGTAATAGGTGTCTCTGTTCGTCTCCCGGTCATGCTCCCGCACCACAATGGATGAGCCCGGCATTGAGACAAAACGGGCTGTCGTTCCTCTAATTACTTTCTGGTCCAGCTGGACGATGTTCTTTAACGTGAAGTAATTGCCCTCTTCCGCCGGATATCTTTTGTTTTTCTGATTTAAAAACGCCAGCATCAGATACATGCCTGTCTGGTTTCTGTCATCCGTAGTAAAAATGATCGAAAATTTATTGTCCGCAAACCGAAACTTTTCTTTTGTAAACCGGGGTTTGCTGACAATCATCGTCCACGAAAAGTCCTTGGTATTGGTATCATGGTAATAACGTTCCAGAAGATCCCCGTTCACAGACTGCACCAGCGAGTTTTTAATAAAGCTCAATATGCAACGCCGATAATCGGCGTTCAATTCCGATCGGTCAATGATAAAATCAAGCTTGAACCGCACGCCTGTCTCCCTCCTTTCATTTGACATGTCTCTGTCATTTTTGACAGCATCCGCGCCTTTCTTTCATACCAATATAGCACGGTTACTTTCTGTAGTCAAGTTACTAATATAAATAATATAGGTTATATATAAAATATTGTTGCGAATAATAGTTCCAACTGATAAAATAAAGTAAGATATAGATTCTATATTAGAATGTAAAGATATTTTTTATTTTAGACTTTTATAGCCCCATAGTGGAATGATTTGCAATATCCTACAAAATCTCTCCTGAAATCCCCACGCATAAACCCGCCCGCGCCCACATAAACTGTTAAAAAAGAATCACTGTGGGGATTATCTGTATGAGTTCTAAAACCAAAATTGTCGTACTTCATGTAAAAGAGTTAATATATACCGGCATTTTCGCTGCACTCGGTATTCTTTTTATTATCCTGCTCATCATTATGTTTCTGCCCAAAGAAAAGAAGCAGGAGACCATGTCCACCGTGACGCAGCCCGTAAACGACACTTATGTGCCGGGCGTATATACGACCTCTCTGATCTTAAACGACAATGTTGTTGAAATCGAAGTGACCGTGGATGAAAAGAACATCAACGCCATCCGGCTGGTAAATCTGGATGAGGCTGTAACGACCATGTATCCTCTGATCCAGCCTTCCTTTGAGGATCTGGCAGACCAGATCATAAAAAGCCAGAGTCTGGAAGGCATTACATATCCCGACGACAGCAAGTACACGTCCATGATTCTCTTAGACGCCATCACCAGTTCTCTCAACAAGGCGCTAGAAAATCAGGGGGAGACGGACCCCGGATAACGGTATATCTCTTTTACGAATGTCCGAAAAATGATGTAACAGGAAAAATGCAGACGGCTGGGGTTCTTTTCTTTCCCCAGCCGCAAAATCATATTCCACACCAGACTCTTATCCAAATTCAACTGACATTATCGTCATAAATTTGCCTGACAGCAGATCGACACGCTGCCCGTCTTACGCCACCTCTTCAAAATGGAATATCAGATCCTCATATATCCCCGCCTTCACCGGCTCAAAAAAGGTATACTGGCTTGACGTCCCGTGCTCAAAATTGTACACCAGAACGCTTCTCTCCTCCGGGTCCACAGCACAGAGTGAAAAGAACTTCTAAAGTTCGACAGCACAGGCTGTCTCGCTAAGAAGTTCTATGTTTCACTCAGGAGAATGCCCCAATAACGCAAACCACCTGACTCGTTGCCCACAGGAATAAATTACAGTTCCTCCAGCTGTGCCAGCCAGACCGCCTCGCTTGCATCCGACGGCATCCGCAGATCCCCTCTGGGCGAGAGCGCCACGCTTCCCACCTTGGGACCATCCGGCAGGCAGGACCGCTTAAACTGCTGGGCGAAAAACCGCTTATAAAAAATCTTCAGCCACTTTAATATGACATCATCGTCATAAATTCCCGCAAAGGCAATCCGCGCCACCCGGTAAACTTTAGCAGGCGCAAAGCCGCAGCGCAGCATGTAATATAAGAAGAAATCATGCAGTTCGTAAGGTCCCACCAGATCTTCGGTTTTCTGGGAAATCACACCGTCCACGGGCGGTAGCAGCTCGGGGCTGACAGGTGTGTCCAGAATATCCAGCAAGAGCGCCTTAAGCGCCTCATCCCCACATGTGTCCGCATAATAGCGCACCAGATGCCGCACCAATGTCTTTGGCACACCCACATTCACGCCGTACATTGCCATGTGATCCCCGTTGTAGGTCGCCCAGCCGAGTGCCAGTTCCGACATATCCCCCGTGCCGATCACCAGACCGCCCGTCTGATTGGCGATATCCATCAGCACCTGCGTCCGTTCCCTTGCCTGCCCGTTCTCGTAGGTCACGTCATGGCAGTCGCTGCTCTGTCCGATATCGCGGAAATGCACGCTCACCGCCTCCCTGATATCCACCTCACGGAGCGTCGTTCCAAGCAGACGCGCCAGCCTGCAGGCATTGTCATAAGTTCTGTCCGTGGTGCCAAAACAAGGCATTGTAACAGATGTTATTTTATCTCTGGAAAGTCCCAGCATATCGAAAGTGCGCACCGTCACCAAGAGCGCGAGGGTGGAATCCAGACCGCCGGAAATACCCAGCACCGCCGACTGACACCCGGTATGCTCATACCGTTTTTTCAGACCATAGGACTGAATGGACAATATCTCGTCACAGCGCTTCTCCCGCTCTTTCGCCTGATCCGGCACAAACGGTCTGGCAGAAAACCGCCTTTCCAGAAGTGTCTCTTCCTCCTCCATATGCACGGGAAGTATCGTGTGCTCCCGCAAGTTTTCCCCTTGATAAGTATTCATCCTGCGACGTTCATGCTCCAGTCTGTGAATATCCAGATCAGCATAAATAACACCCGTTTCAAATCGTTTTGACCGTGCCAGCACCCTGCCGTTTTCCGCAATGATATTGTGACCACCGAATACCAGATCCTGCGTGGACTCGCCCTCCCCTGCGGAACTGTATACATAGGCGGCGATCTGTCTGGCGCTGGCGGATTTCACAAGCATTTCCCTGTAAGTGTCCTTTCCCACCGTCTCGTTGGAAGCAGAAAGGTTGACGATCACCGTCGCACCCGCCAGCGTATGCGCAGTCGCCGGAGACTCCGGCGCCCAGATATCCTCGCAGATCTCACAGCCCACGGTAAGTCCGCGCACGGCATCTATCTGAAAAAGGATATCCGTGCCAAAGGGAATCTCCTTATCCTCATATAGGAAAGGCTGCGGCGCCGTATTTCCCGGTGTGAAATGCCGTCCCTCGTAAAACTCCGCATAGGCGGGGATATGTCTCTTCGGAATAAAGGCAAGTATTTCCCCATCCTGCAAAACCGCCGCGACGTTGTACAGCTTATGCTGCCTGACGAGCGGCAGACCGACGAAAACGAGGGCGTCACTGTCCTGCGTCGCCGCCTTCACCTCCGCCAGCGCCTCCATAGCCTGTGTCAACAGAATCTCCTGCAAAAACAGATCGCCGCATGTGTAGCCGGTAAGACACAGTTCTGGAAATGCAATCAGTCTGGCGCCCCGTCGCACCGCCTCCTCGATTCCCTCCGCTATCTTCTTCGCATTATAATGGGGGTCCGCCACCTTGATTTTCGGCGTCACAGCCGCTGTTTTTACAAATCCATGTCTCATATCCCGTTTTTCCTTTCCTTTTTCTCATTTTTTATTATAACAAACAGAGCGCCATAAATGAGGGTTCTTAATTTTGATTTTAATCCTTTTTGGGGCGCCGATTCTTCGCATTCCTCGCCGGACATTGATAGTTTCTGTTATATATGACCCGTTATTTTAATGTAAACACTTGTTATTTTATTGCGATTTTTCCAGCAAATACGCGCTTTTTCACACTTCATACCATCTGCTATAAATTCTCTCCAAAAATCGAAATATCAGCCTTGCATTTATGTTAATTCCTGTTTTAGTTTTTTGCTGTCTGCGTTTCCTCGAACATGTGTTCCTCTATCTGGATTTTGCTTTGACGCCCACGTCCGGGAACCGCTTCTGTCCTCTGCCGTGTTGTAAAGCTTATGGCGGCCCGTCCGTTTCTCTTCTTCCGTTTTTTCAATAACCTCCGCTATTTTTCATGTATAACGCCTCTCTTTTCTGCCCTTGTAATTTTCAGAAGATGCACTTACTTTTCCCTGTTTACAAGGGTTTTATCCGCACGCTATATAAAATCACAGATGGTTTTTATCCGTTCTCTCCCTCTGCCTGTCGTTTTCCGTATATTCGTTTTCACGTTTTATTCCGCTTTTGTTCTCAAACATTAAGTCCTGTTTTAACACCGGCGTTTTGCGGGCTATCTGGTATCTCCCGCTTTCATAAGGCGTTCCACTTCCTCCACGGAGAATGCGTAATTCCTGTTGCAGAAATGACAGTGCAATTCCACTTCTTTTCCCTCGTTTATCATTTCCTGCAAATCTTTTTTGCCAAGACTTAAGAGCACCTTCTCCACCCGCTCCCTGCTGCAGTCGCAATGAAAGCCCACCGGCATCCTGTCCGTGATCTCCAGACCGAACTCTCCCAGCACGCTTTCCAGAAGTTCCTCCGGCGTTTTTCCCGCCTCCAGAAGTTCCGTGACAGGTGTTATTTTTGTCAGTCTCTCCTCCAGACGGCTGATTACCTCCTCTGCGGTAAAGGGCATCAACTGTATGATAAAACCGCCAGCCTGCCGGACGGTATTGTCCCGGTTCATCAGAACGCCCAGCGCCACGACAGACGGTATCTGCTCGGATGCCGCAAAATAATAGGTCAGGTCATCCGCGATCTCCCCCGTCTGCAGGGTGACCGTGGAAGCATAAGGCTCCTTCAGTCCCATATCTTTCATCACATGAAGGACGCCAGCGCCGATCACGCCGCCCACATCCAGTTTTCCCTCGCCATTCGGCGGCATCATCGCCTGCGGATTGTCCGCGTAGCCTTTCACGTGCCCTGCCGCGTCCGCTGTCGCCGTGATGCCGTGTACCGGTCCGGCTCCCCGGATCTGCAGGGTGAGAATGTCCTTTTCTCCCTTGAGCATACTGCCCATCATCAGCGCGCCTGTCATCAGCCGTCCAAGCGCCGCCGTCACCACAGGGCTTGTGTTGTGAGCTGCCCTCGCTGTTTCCGTCAGTTCTCTTGTCATTACCGCAAATGCGCGTATCTGCGCGTCCGCCGCCGTCGCCCGTACCATATAATCTGTCATATTATTATCCTTTCCTGATCGACTTTATTGTGCCAATCCGCTCTTTTTCTCCCACATACATATGAATATTTAAACAACAGTCTGATTCGCCGTCGTTTCCGCCCCTTTTCTCGCCACCACATAAATCCGCTCGCTCTCCGCCGTCACTTTCCCGTGGGTGTCCGCATCAAACGCCTCCAGAAATTCCAGTCCTGCCTGCAAAAGAAACGCCTGCATCTGCTCCAGACGATAGCCCCGCTGGTAGTGCACCTCTTGAAACCGCCGGAATAATGTGCCCTCCGCCACAAAGACCGTCAAGTCGTACTCGTTGATCTCCTGCTCCTCATGGTAGTAGTTTTCCCAGATAAAGCTACAGTCTTCCCGGTTTTCTGCGATCGTGGTGTCTCCGATCACCTCCGCGTATTTATAAACGGTATTGAAATCAAAGACAAATATTCCCTGCGGGTACAGATAGTTATTGACCCGCGCAAAAGTCTGCACAATATCCTCCTCCGCCAGCAGATAGTTCAGACTGTCGCAGACGCTGACGACCGTGCCCACCGTGCCGTAAAGCTCCAACTCCCGCATATCCTGCAGCAGATACAGAATGTCAAGTCCCGACCGTTCCCGTTTATCCATGGCAATCCTCAACATCTCTTCCGCGTTGTCCACGCCGATCATGTCATAGCCTTTGCGCGCCAGAAGCTCCGTCAGCGTGCCTGTCCCGCAGCCAAGATCAAGGACTGTGTTTCGTTCCTGCCGGAGATTTTTCCCCGTCTGCTCCGAAACTGCAGACATAACATCTGTTTTTTCCTCTCTCTCTCCACTGGAATCCACTCCATACCGTTGAAAGATCCCCATTAAGAAATCGCACCATTCCTCATAGGGCGTGTCGTCCATCAGTTCGTCATATACTTCCGCGAAATCTGTGTATGCTTCCATGTTCTAATCCATCCTATTCCAGTTTTACCCTCGGCAAAAAAGCCGGATTCTTCTCAGCCTTTACATGTTCTCACGGACTTTGCAGCAAGTGCAAAGTCCTAAGCTGAACTGCCCGCGCTGTTTTACACATACAGATCCAGTTCTCCGTCAAACGCTCCCGTCTGGCTGCCCACTCTCTGCAGAGGGAACACAAAAGTGGCGTGTTCCTCGAAGGGCTCGTCGCTCCCAAGGCTGTCCACTTCTTTTCCGTCCACATAAAGCGTGGTCTTTCCCGGCTTACCCTCCAGTTTCAGATTCACCCATCTGCCTTTCGGCAGCGTGTAATCAAATGTGTAGGTCCGCCCTTCTCTGGCAAAACCGACCTTTCCCGTCTCCGGCTCCGCCGCGTAGAAAGCCCATCTGCCATAAGCGCAGTCGCCCTCCGCAATGACCTGCTCCCGCGGCGCATCCGGATGTCCGTCCCTCATCTGCGGCACGCCGGTCTCATCCCGTGTATCCTGCCACTGTCCTGCAGCGCTCCCGGTCTCACGTCCCGGCTCCAGCCACACATCCATCCGAATCTCATAATCCGGCTCCACCCCCACTGTCTCATTCCCCGTCAAAGCTCTCTGAAGCTCCCGGTTCTTCATGCACTTTTCCAAATAATCGTAAGCCGGCTCTCCAGAGCCAGACGGCGTCTGTCCTGCTCCCGCCCCCAGCTTTTCCGCTCCCCAGAGCCGCGCAGACAGCGCGCCCAGCGGCTCCACAAACCGCTCGTACAGATCGTACTCGCAGATTCCCACGTCCAGATTGCCGCTCATATCATTCCAGATCATGTATGCCGCGCCAAGCATCTGCGGCGAATAAGCGGGCACGGTCTCCCGCCTGTCATAGTCATAAAAGCGGTTGGGCGCCCAGTTTTCATACAGCTCCCTGCCGCTCAGCCTGTCATAGCCGCCGCCCGGTATGATGTAAAGGTGGTTGTTCTGCATATTGATCAGCGAATACCCCTCCTCATACATCGCAAGCGGGTCCGCCCAGACCGTACTCCACAGATTCATCTGCAGGTTTTCGGGCGAGGGCTTTGTCGTGCCGCCCATATTGCTGAGGCTGCCCCAGATCCGCACGGTTTTTCCCGACTCCTGCACCAGACTATTGATCCTGTTCAAGTACTGCCGGTACTGCTCCCCGTCTCCGTAATACTCATCCATGCCGATATTCACAATATCCGCCTCCCGGAACGCGCCATTCTCCCCATCCAGCGCCTCCCGCCAGATTTTCTCCACAAAAGTGACAGCCTTGTCATTTCCCAGATCAATCTGATCCACCGACTCGCTTCCCGTGCGCAGGGCATAGTCGGGATAAAGCTTGGTGATGGAGAGGGCGTGCGCCGGGGTATCAATCTCCGGCACCACCGTCACGCCATAGGTTCTGGCTGTGGCGATAAACTTTGCAAACTCCTCCCTCGTGTATGCGTAATCCGCCGCGGTCAGCATTTCCCCCTTCTCATTGCCCAGCGCAGATTCCAGCCGGAACGCACTGTCCGCGGTCATGGCATGTTCCGCCGAATCGGTAAGCCCGCTGGTGGCAAGGATCGTGTTATCGTTTAAATGGATCGCCAGATCGTTCATCTTATACCATGACATGGTCTCCATCATCCGATAGAGCGTATCCATAGATACCGGCTTTCTCGCCACGTCAATGCCGAACCCCCGCACCTCATAGAGGGGATAATCCCGGATCTGTCCCTGCGGCGCGTTTCTTCCCGCATCCGCAAACAGAAGCTGCATCAAAGTGACCGTCCCCCAGCGCAGTCCTGTCGCCGCCTCCGCCTTTATGACACATTTGTCAGTTATATCACAGGTATATCCCTCCTCGCCCAGACCGTTTTCCTCTCCGGCATAGCCCAGATAGATATCCCCCGGTTTGAGATCGTCCGCCGTGCCCTTGCAGACGGTCAGTTTTGTGCAAAAATACGGATCCTTTTCCAGACTCCCGTTCATCAGCGACGCGATATCCCAGAGCGCCTGCGTGTCCGCTTCCGTTTCGTCCGCCTGCACATCCGCACCCGCTTCCATTCCATCCGCCTGCACATCCGCACCCGCTCCCGTTTCGTCCGCCCGCACATCCGCATCCGCTCCCATTCCGTCCGCCTGCACATCCGCACCCGGCTCTGCCGGCTGGCGTCCATCGCTCCGGGGCGGACGACTGTCGGTATCCACGATGATCCTCGCGCTTTCCCGCAGAGTAAAATATCCCTGACCGCCCTGCCACTCCGCAACGGAGGGAAGCACGCCGCTGATCCCGCAGAGCAGGTCACCTTCAGACCCCTGAAGTGCAGTCTGCCCATCAGGCAGTCCGCCCTCCGCCGTATCAGACACCGTATCCGCCGCAGGCACTTCCACCACAAAGGAAACCTCCCTCGTCTCCTCCCGTTCTCTCGTGTCCTCCACCCGGTAGCCTACCGTCACTTCCTTGTCCTGAATGGTGTCATAGATTGTGCCGTCCGCACCGATTACCTGTTCCAAGTCCGCGCCGATCAGCGTTACCCGGAAGCCATCCGGCGTTTCCGGCGCAGCAAGCCTTCTTCCACCCTCCGGCGTCTTCTCAATAACAGGTGCTTTTAATTTGTATGCCGTGGGCTTGTCCCTGTAAACTTCAAACTCGTAGAGAGATACATTCTGGTACAGATCAGAAAAATCCGCAGACTCTTTCGACACCGCATAGGTGGAAAGACGCAGAAACCGCGTCTGCACAGGCTCCTTTAGAACAATCTCCTGCGCAAGCGTCTCCGGCGCCCTGTCGAAAGCGGCAACCGTCTCGTATGCCGCGCCGTCCGTCGAGCTTTCCAGCGCGTAGGAAACCGCGTTCGCCCTCTCCCATTTCAGCACAACAAAAGAAACTGAAATTTCTTCGGGAAATTCCAGTTGTATATAGTGGGAGGCGTCCTCCCTGTTATTCTCGCTGGACCAGCGGGATGCGCGGTCAACGTCGTTCCCGTCTATCGCCATAGCCGCGGTCAATGACGCCTGCTCCACACTGTCACAGGTCGCTTTCACACCCTTTTTCAGAGCCAGATTTGGATTGTCATCCCCGGAAAGCTGCCCGCGCAGCAGAACGCCGACCAGCCCTGCCGCCGCCAGAACTACCGCAAACGCCGCAAACACCAGCGCATATTTTTTTCTATCCGTTTTTTCCTTCATCCGTGATCCCATCCTCTAAGGTGCCACAGCCTTTTCTTATCTTTCCACGCTTTCTTACTTTCCCTTCCCGCTTTGTCCGCTTTCCATGCTTCCTGCCGTCCTGCCTCAGTCTGCTGATCGCATTCAACCGCTGCTTACAGTTCCGCGAACCGCCGCCCGCTCTTAACTTACAAGCGCGCCCAGAAGCCCGTAAGAGAGGAACGACATAATCACCGTAGCGATGGCGATGCCCAGAAGTTCCGCCAGAACCGCCTTCTTAAAGTCCACATCCAGAAGCGCGGCGATCAGGGAACCCGTCCACGCTCCTGTGCCCGGAAGGGGAATCCCCACAAAGAGCACCAGTCCCCAAAATTCATAACGCTTGATATTGTCGCTCTTACTCATGGCGCGGTTTTCCAGCTTCTCGATGATACCGCGGAAAATCTTTATCTTTTTCAGCAGTTTAAACACCTGTTTGATAAACAACAGAATAAAGGGAATCGGAATGATATTGCCGATGATGCAGATCGGAATCGCCGTGGTGATCGGCACCTGCAGCAGCTTGGAGACAATCAGACCGCCTCGCAGCTCCAGAATCGGTATCATGGAAATGATAAACACCACGATCTCCTTACTCACATATCTTCCCAGTGTATTGGCAAATGCCACCGCTAAACTCTCCATAGTTTTTTCCTCTCCACTTCCTTTTTCTTACATAAAGTATATGCTTTTAGCCGAGAATCTTTCCCAGTGCGCGGTACAAAGATTCCATCTGCCCGTCTGTACCGATGGTGATACGCAGATAATTGTCTATTCTCTCTTTGTCCCACCATCTGACATATATGTCATTTTCTCTCAGCCGCTCAAAGATATTCCTCGCAGGCATCGTCTTGTGAGAGGCAAAGATAAAATTGGCAAAGGACTTCTGGAAAACAAATCCAAGTGCAGAAAGCCGTTCCTCCGCCACCGCTCTCGTCTCCATGATTTTTTTACAGCACGCCTTAAAATAGTCCTCATCCCGCACCGCCACTGCGCCCAGCTCCAGCGCCGCCGTGTTCATAGTGTAAGAATTGACGGAATACTTCACATCATTCAGATAACGGATCAGCTGCGGCTGCCCCATGGCATACCCGATCCGCATACCCGCCATGGATCTGGACTTGGAAAAAGTCTGCACCACCAGCAGGTTGTCGTATTTTTCAATGAGCGGCAGCGCACTCGTGCCGCCGAAGTCAATGTAAGCCTCATCCACGATTACCACCACATCCCGGTTTGCCGCGACGATCGCCTCCACCTTGTCAAGAGGCATCAGCACGCCTGTCGGGGCATTGGGATTCGGAAAGATCACGCCGCCGTTCGGCTGACAGTAATCCGCCGGACAAATCTGAAAATCCGCATCCAGCGCCTTTCTCTCATACGGTATTCCGTACACATCCGCCCACACATCATAAAAAGAATACGTGATATCCGGGAAGAAAACAGGTCTGCCCGAATGAAAGAACGTCAGAAACGCCATGGACAGCACATCATCCGAACCGACGCCGATAAAAATCTGATCCGTCCCGATATGGTAACGGGCAGCCAGCGCCGCCGCCAGCTCTGTCTGTTCCGGGAACGCGGGATACAGTCTGAATTTTTCCGTATCCAGCGCTGACAGCGCCTCTGCCACACCCGGCGCGGGCGGATACGGGCTCTCGTTGGTATTCAGTTTAATAACATCTGTTTTTTTTGGTTGCTCGCCGGGCGTGTAGGGCACCACCCTGCGCACATTTTCTTCCCAATTCATCCCATCTATTCCCTTCTCACGTTGTTGTCCACTCAGCCGCGAGTCTGCTGTATTCCGCCGCCTGTTCCTCATTGCCAAGCTCCTGATAGCATTTAGCCAGTCCCCGCAGGGGAAGGTCACCGCCGCTGTGGATATCCAAAATGCTCTCCGTCTCGTAAGCCGCGTTGTACAGCCAGACGACTGCCTCGTCGTAATCTTCTCTCTCCATATAAAAAGCGCCCAGTTCGCAGCAGATTTCCGCGCACCCTTCGGATGCCACCGCTTTCATGGCATATTTGAAGAAATCCGCCACATCCCCGGCAAGTCTCGCCGCCCTTGCCGCCACGCACGCCGCCTCCATCAGTTCCTCTTCTCCCCGCCTCTCATCCTTGCAGGATTGCCGGAAAAACGACCGCGCCGCGAGGAAATCTTTCGCCTCCCCGGAGATAAAAAGCTCCTTCGCGTAAATATTGTGCAGTCTTTTGTCAAGGTATTCCCCCGCCGCGGTCAGCCGCGCGAAAGCCGCCAGATCCCGGTCCTTGTGGTTCTCCTCCGGCAGATGCCGGATGCAGATCTCGCTATCATAAATAACAGGCGTAATCCCCACCTGTTCATGGATCGCGCCCTGCCAGCGGAAGGATCTGTTTCTCCTGAAAAGCTTGGGGCGGAGTTCCTTGTCGTAATTGTAGATGGTACCATTCGCGAGCTGATTTACATAATACATCTGCACAATCTCGATCTCCGGGAGCAGAACCTCCTTCATCCGCAAAAACGCGGCTCTGTTTTCTTCATCCAGCACCTCGTCCGCGTCCGCCGAGTAAATATATTCCATCCCCGCCTTGGAGAAAGCGAAGTTCCTCGCCTCCGAAAAGTCTCCCGTCCACGCAAAATCATAAATCCGGTCGGTATACGCTGCCGCAATCCGCTTCGTCCCATCCGTGGAACCTGTGTCCACAATGATGATCTCATCCGCAAGCCCTTCCAGACTGTTCAGACATCTGCCTAAAATCCGCTCTTCATTTTTCACGATCATACATATGCTGATTGTGACCATGTGTCCCTTCCTTACCTTTGAAACAAGCCTCATGCGGAAGGCAGGCTTCTGTCAGCCTGCATACTGCCGGCAAGCGCACGCCCCCGCCCTTCTCCTGCCAAACGCTGCAGCCATGCTCCTGTTTCCGGCACTCCCCCGTCAACGGTAGGAAAACAGCGCTTCCGCGTGCATCCTCTCCTCCACAGGCAGCCACGTTTCGCTCTTTCCCGCGCGAAACAGCAGGTTACCGTAGCGGCATTTCCTTACAAACCGCTCCGGGGCACAGAGCAGGTACCTTGTCGTAAAAGACCTGTCCCCGAACCGCTCGGGCAAATTTATGACATATGTGTCTTTCGTCCTGCGCAGCCTCACCCTGCCCAGCAGGCGGTACTTTCTGCCATCCCAGTTGTAAATCTTTACCTTATCTCCCATTGTGCCTCCATTCCGGCACAACTCTCCATAAATTGCCATTCACACACTCTTTAGATAGAGTAACACACTCCCCCGCCGATTGCAATTCAAATCACGCCCCCGCACCGCGGAATGGAAAAACGCGTCCTGCCGCAGGAAGCAGGACATCCAGCCCTCTCTGCACCAACAGCGGCAGCCCCACACCCGCCGCCAGATACACCATCTGAAAGGCTTCCGAACCTTTTACCAGATAGTAGTAGTCGATATCCGCGTAAAAGCGCACGAAATCAAAGTCCGCCAGATACCCCGTATGGGCTGCAATCCCCGCGAGAACCATCTTGACGAGCATAAAAGCCATGACATGGTGCATCATCACCGCGTAAGTATTTTTACCGAGATAGAGCAGACCCCCGCCCACCGGATTCTGCGCCGCTGCCGGTCCGTTCAGACCTTTCTCCACAGCTTGTACCGACGCCAGACAATTCCACCTTACTGCATCAGCCTGCACCATCGCTTCATCACTTCGTCTTTCCCCGCAAAACGGCGCCAGAATTTTCGACACCCGCAGCCAGAAGGCAATTCCCGACACCACTGTCACATATGGAATCACCGGCCCGTTGGCAAAGCCCGTACACCACACGCTGCTGTAAGCAAGCCCGTTGCAGCACAGATGCAGCAGCACCTGCACCGCCAGCACAACGGCAAAGTAAGGCACATTGCCAAGCGTATCCCGCCGTTCCAATTTCTTCTTATAAAACTGCCCCATCTGAAAGCAGGGATAGAGGAACAGAATCCGTCCCGGCGTCTTGTACCATCCCCACACACGGCCCTCTATGGCAAACCACACCACCAGCATCCCCACCGCCAGAGTCCCCGCCAGAATCAGCCACTCGCTGTTTATGTGCAGCCGCCCCAGCAGAAGCCGCATACACAGATTCATCACCTCGACGATAAAGAGCACTGGCACAAACCATGCCGCGTAATTCAGGATAAACTGATAGCCGTTCAAAAAGGGCGTGAAAAACAACGTTTTCAGGGAGACTGCCTCCCCCATAGAAAAGCCGCCAAATGCCCGCAGCGCCGCAGCCAGAAGCCCGTACACCACATTCCAGAAAAAATAGGGCAAAAGAAGCCGCTTCGCCTTCTTTTTCAGATAAGCGAGCGGATTGCCTTCCTCCGCATCCCGGTAAAAATAGCCGGAAATAAACATAAAGAGCGGCACGTGAAAAGAATAGTAGGGAAACAGGCCGCCCACCGTGAAAATGTCATAGCCCAAGTGCCCCGCCACTATCATAAGTATGGCGAGGGCAGAGAGAATGCCGAAAGCCACATTGTAGGGCGGATTCTGCCGTTCTCCCGACGTCCCGGCATCCATATGCTGTTTTTGTGCGCTGTCTGATTTTAAAAGTGACAAATATGTCATATCCATACTCCTGCCAATCCCGTTTCCACGAAAACCCACACGACATGGCGCAGAATTTGTGGTAAACTGAACCTAGTATATGGTCTATCTTACCAAGAAATACAGAAGAAAGAAAGAGAATCCCGCCAATGAACCGTAATTTCAGCATACGTCTAATTAAAAAACGCCTGTCATTCTATCTCCCCTGCCTTTTTCTCCTGCTGCTTACAGCCGGATCGCTCGCCTCATGCGGCATATCGGACTCTGATCGTACAACCCTTCCCGCCATGACACAGGGCGCCGGATCGCAGATGCCTGTCCCGCTCCCAAGCGAGAGCCATCTGCGCGCGTTTACGACGGTACAAAGCCTTTCGGACGGAGATTTCACCCCGGCTGCCCCAGAGGACACGCCACGCAATTCCTTTACCGACCTGAGCGTCCCCACCTATGTCACAAAAGTGGAGGACACCTATTTCCTTGTGGACTGCTATCACAATCAGGTGATCTTCCACGATAACCTTTCGGATCCTCTCACAGACTGGCAGATTTTAACGGATGAGATCGACAAGGGTCACACCCTTGCCAGCGACGGAACCGTCTATCTTGTGGACGACACGGAGGGGAACCGGGTTCTTGTATTTGAAAAAAAGGAGGGCGTTTTCTACCACACCCAGACACTGGATGAAGCCGGAAACCGCCCTCACTATATTGTCTATGACGCCCCCACGGACACTTTCTATGTGTGGAGCTCCATGAACGGCGAAATGTACCTGTGCCGCCATGATCCCGGCGACCCGCAGATGTATCTCACACAAATCCGTTCCGTGGACGCTTTGAAGGAGACCTACGTGCGCTCCTTCACCATCGACGGCGACGATATCTACTTCGTCTCCGGCATCCCCGGCACACCCGCCATCATACAGGCGGACCTGTCCACCTTTGAAGTGCGTAAAACCTATCCCGTACCCGACGCGATCGCCGGCATGGTACAGCTCACCTTTGCCAAAGGAAACTGCTACATCACCGTGTCCACTGACATAAACGGCAGTCAGGATTATGCCACCATCCTCCGCGCCAAAGATCTGAAAGACCTTGCGGACGGCAATTACGAGGATATCTACGATCATTTCATCGGCGGCGGCACGCCCTACTACATAAGCCAAATAGATAACACCTATTATTTGACTGAACACCGCATTCCCGGACACGCCCTCTGGAAATTTGACATCACAGAGGACGGCGTGGAGAACGTGGAAGCCGTCTATTAATCTTCGATTGTTCCATTGATGCTGCGGAGCGCAAACAGCACCGCCGCCATCAGCACAATTCCCACGGGAAGTGCGATCCACGCGCTCTTTACGAAACCTGCCACAATGTAGGTGGCAAAAGACACAACTGCCGCCAATACCGCATAGGGAAGCTGCGTCGTGACATGGTTCACGTGCTCGCACTGTGCGCCCGCGGACGCCATGATGGTCGTGTCGGAGATCGGCGAACAGTGGTCGCCGCAGACCGCACCCGCCATGCAGGCGGAAATGGACATGATCATCATCTGCGGATCGCCGTTCTGGAACACCGCCACCACGATAGGAATCAGAATACCGAAAGTTCCCCATGAGGTACCCGTCGCAAAGGCGAGGAAGCACCCTACCACAAAGATAATCGCAGGAAGGAAATTCATAAACGCGCCCGCGCTGGACTCCACCAGCCCTGCTACATACAGATCTGCGCCCAGACTGTCCGTCATCGCCTTTAATGTCCACGCGAAAGTCAGAATCAGAATCGCAGGCACCATGGCACGGAATCCTTCCGGAATACAGTCCATGCACTCCTTAAAGGAAAGCACCCGGCGGATCTGATAGAGAACGATCGTGATGACCAGACCGAAAAAGCTGCCAAGCGTCAGCCCCAGAGAAGCGTCCGAGTTGGAAAACGCCTCCACAAAACCCGCGCCCTCAAAGAAACCGCCCGTGTAAATCATGCCGATCACACAGCAGACAATCAGCGCCGCAATGGGAATCAGCAGATCCACAACGCCGCCCTTGGCGCTTACTTTCTCTTCTTTCACATTCTCGTAAGGCCGTCCCTCCGTGGTGAAAAGGTCACCCTTTCTCGCCGCGTTCTTCTCATGCTCCTTCATCTTGCCGAACTCCGTCTTCATCAGCACCATGCCGACCATCATAACGATTGTCAGAATCGCGTAAAAATTGTAGGGAATCGCACGGATAAAGATGGAAAAGCCGTCCTCACCCTCCACAAAGCCCGTCACAGCCGCCGCCCAGGAAGAAATCGGCGCGATGATACACACCGGCGCGGCGGTCGCGTCGATCAGGTACGCCAGTTTCGATCTGGACACCTTAAACTTGTCCGTCACAGGGCGCATCACGCTTCCCACAGTCAGACAGTTGAAATAATCGTCGATAAAGATAAGCACGCCCAGAAGCACGGTCGCAAGCTGCGCGCCCACCCGGTTCTTGATCTTGCTCGCCGCAAACTGCCCGAAAGCCGCCGAGCCGCCCGCCTTGTTCATCAAGCCGACCATCGCGCCCAGAATCACCAGAAATACGAGAATACCTACATTATAGCTGTCAGATAAAACGCCGATGATCCCGTCCGAAAAAATGTGCGTGATCGTCCGCTCAAACTGAAAGCCCGAGTACAGGAGCGCTCCCATCAGAATCCCCACAAACAGGGAGCTGTAGACCTCCTTCGTGATCAGCGCAAGCCCGATCGCCACGATGGCAGGAACAAGCGCCCAGAACGTCGCGTGCAGATCCGGCACGTACTCCATCTCCTCCTCTGCCGCAAGCACCGTCGTGGAACAGGCAAGCGCCAGCATTAGCACGGTCGGCACAAGCATCCTCCACCTCTTTTTCATTTGTTTCATAACTTTCTCTCCTTCTCCTATTTTAACTCTGATTTGGTACATGAATGTGTTGCTATAATAATCTATAAAAATACCACAGACGCGTCGCTGACCGCCACGCATTTGTGGTAATTGTTTCTGCGATTTGATTCGGGCACACGATCACCCTCTTTTGCCATTCCGCTTTAGTCAGCAACAGCATTTTACCATGGAATCCGAAAAAAGGAAAGAAAATTTTTATATTGCCGCCACTCACAATATCCGTCTCATAGCCTCGCCTCCATCAGATTCCCCGAGGCGTACCGCCTCAGTCCCCTGTAAAACACGATCACGGACGCCGCGGTCAGCGCGCAGACGTACCCCAGCACCGTCAAAAGCATCCCGGCGTCAAAATCCGTCATCACGTGTACGGGATGCCAGACCGCCATCCCCACCGGAATGATCACATACAGCAAAAACCGGGAAACACCCTTAAAAATACCATCGGGATACGTGCCGAAACTTACGATCCCCATAACCAACTGGCTTTGCAGCAGATCCATCCGCACAAACCAGAAGGACAGACTCCCCAGAAGCAGGGCAAACGTGGTAAAGACCACCGCTCCTGTCACCGTAAATAGCAGGTAGAGCAAAAAGCCCCCCGCTCCCCGGCTGCAGATCAGACCAAGAACCATTCCATACAGAAGATCCCCGATTGCCGAGACATCCGTGGCGGAAGTCAGAACACTGGCAAGTACGTTTTTCGGCTGCACCAGATAGGCATCCAGCTTTCCGCCTATGATCAGATCCGACAGGGAAAACACCCTTGCAAACAGGATGTGCGAAAGCCCGAAAGCCGCCGCCACCAGCCCCCACAAAAGCATGATCTCGCGAAACGTATATCCGCCCACATCCCCCCGCAGCCGGAATAAAATCAGCCACTGAACCAGAAAAGAAGCGTTATTTAACACCATAAATCCCACGTTGGTGAGAAAAGTCACCTTGTTCACCATCTCCCGCATCATATTATATTTAATAGAAAGAAAGCATACCCGCATTTGATTTTTAACCGCCGTTAACATACAGTTTCTTCACTCCTCTCCCATAAATCAGAAACATCAGTCCGCAGCCTGCCAAAAGATAAACCGCCTGCACCGCCAGAATCTCCACACACTTCTCCGGGCTGAAATCCACGATCAGTTTCGCCGGTCCATAACACACGGTATAGATCGGTGTCAGTTTGAATAACGGCTGTAATGTTTCTGGGAAAATCTCAACAGGAAACATCGTGCCGACTATGAGAAGCAGTTTGTCATACAGCCACTGGAAAGGCGTCGCATCCTCAATCCAGAAAGAAAACAGACTGATGCACATCTTAAGCACCGCGTTGATGGTGAGCCCCAGAACCACACAGAGCGCCATCGCCGGAACCGCCGCCAGCGGAAAGCGGGGCAGGGGACCCACCAGCGCCGTCCCGATCACCACCGCCAGCATTGCATACATGGGCAGCCTGATGCTCCACCCTCCCGTATATTTCGCCAGAACATACAGCGTGTAATGGTAAGGCTTGTTCATCAGATAAGCGATATTGCCGCCCCGGATGTCTGTGGATACCTCCCTTGCCACAGAAGCCGCGCTTGATCCGAACCAGATCATTTCCGTCATCATCACATACCAGATCATCTGCTCCTTCGTGTAACCCGCAATCAGCTCCCCCGGCGTCTGGTACATATAGCCCCAGAGCATGATAAACGTATAGATAAAAACCGCGTAACTGAAAAATCCCACGGCGATATTTGCCGCATACTGCAAATTCTCCAAAAGCACAGACCGATATATGACCGTGTATTTGCGCCACGGCATACATCTCACAATCCCATCCTGCTTCGCCAATCTGTTCATTTGTCAGTCAACCCCTTTCCATTGACGAATCTCCATCATTGCCATTCCGGAACATCTCACTTTTCTTCAAAGGCATCCCGTCTGTCATGTCCTCAGTTTTCCCCCTGCGACCTGTATATCTCTACGATAATATCCTCCAGCGACACGTCCGAACTATCCCCGCTCCCTGCCGCCTCCTGCTCCCGCTCATGTGTGCCAATGTCCGCAGCATGTTCATTCGGATAATGGCTTTTCAGATGCTCCACAGAATCGTCCAGCACGATCTGCCCGTCGTTCACTATGATGATGCGTCTGCACAGCTTCTCGATATCCCCCACATCATGGCTGGTCAGGAAAATCGTGGTGCGCTCCTCCCGGTTCATCTGCCGGATCAGCTCCCGTACATTTTCCTTCACCACCGGGTCCAGACCGATCGTCGGCTCATCCAGAAACAGCACCTTCGGCTTATGGATCAGCGCCGCAACCATCTCACAGCGGATGCGCTGCCCCAGCGACAGATTTCTGACAGGTGTGTCAATAAATTCTTTCAAGGCAAACCGTTCCGAAAGTTCCCCGATTCTTGCCTCTGTCTCCCGCTCTGTCAGGTCATAGATCGCCCCGAAGAAACGGAAGTTATCATAAGGCGTCAGATGCGTCCAGAGCTGCTCCTTCTGCCCGAACACCGTGCCAATCTGATAGGCAAGCTGCCTTCTCTTCTTCGTCGGATCAACGCCAAGCACCTCCACCCGCCCGCCGTCGGGATAGAGAATCCCCGTGAGCATCTTGATGGTCGTGCTCTTCCCCGCGCCGTTCGGTCCGATGAAAGCGAGCATCTCCCCCTCCTCCACCGAGAAGGAAACGCCGTTCACCGCATGGATTTCCTCCGTCTGTGGATGAAAAATCGCCTTGACGCTGCCGCGCATCCCTTTTTCCTTCCGTTTTACCCGAAATGTCTTCGATAAATTTTCCACTCTGATTGCCTGCATTTCTGACTCCTCCTCTCTGCCTGTATACATGCACCCTGTCTCTGCTGTCTTCCGGCTCTGTTTATTCGCGAATAAGCAGACTCGAAAGACTTCGTCTTTCTCGTTCGCGGTCTCCGTTCCACTTCGGTCCGCGCAGAACAGACGTCCCCCGGACGTCTTGCGCCTCGTCATAAATCGACTCAGCCAGTCTCGCGTGCAAGCACGCATCCTGTCTGTGCCGCTTTCTGACTCTGCTTATTCGCGCAAAAAAGGAGAACCGCGTGTTGGGTACATTTTCATGTACTTCCCATGCGGTTCTCCTATCTTTCATCCCGAATCCCCGCATGACCAATAAGACCTTCCGTCTTACGGTCATGCATCCGCGGCTTTTCGCCGCCCTCAGGCTGTGACCGTAATCTGAAAAATCTGCGTAATGCCCATAATGACCGTAAACGGGACTCGATTTCTGTTACACATATCTCTTCCTCCGTCAAATACTAACTCTTCGTTGAATTTTCAGATAGAATAGCACAGTCTTTTCTATTTGTCAAACATCAATTCTATTTTTATAAAGCCATTTCAAAAAAGCAGCCCAACACTAACCGCCAGCCTCTGCCACCTTTGATCCACCAGATAATAATATTTTAATACGGACAGGTCTCAGTCGTATTTGAGCAATCCGATCTGACTCTTAGACATTAGCGGCTCCTTGTTCATAAAAATATTCTTTGTGGTCCTCCTATTGTAAGTCGGATCCGCAAAAAACAACATATACCCCTCGCTGGTCTCACGCTCGTGGCACCATAAATAATGCGGCATATTCATAAAAATCAGTTTGTTCGCTGCCTCATAAATATTTTTATCGGCAGATAGATTATCCAGTATATTTTCCTTTAAAAATTTCTTGACATCGCGGTTATCAATAAGCAACGTCCGCTCAGCCCTTCCTGCACTTTCTTCCTTTATCCCATTGTTTATATTTGTAAACACATCATTTATATGCTTCTTAAAATTATCATATAAAAAATAAACCTTTTCATGAATCGGATAAATGATAAAATCTTTGCCTACCTTCAGACTTTCTCTTAATTTTTCCCAGCTGACACATCCCACAAAACCGGATTTTTCCAGACTTTTCAAATAACATCCGGAGTCATCGTATACAATATATTCTTTTTCCGCCTCTGAATCCGTATGCCCGATAATCTGTATCATATGACCCTTGTATTTAATTTCTTCCGCTTCACCTTTTCCCTCCTGCATTCCGTCATCACCCGATTCAACATGAAGTCCGACCAGCACTGGCAATGCGCTTTCTATACAGTAGTCGATATACTCTTTAAATTCCTGCTGCTCATAATACACCTCGTATTCACACTGTATATTGTGGCTATACAAAACTTCAAGCATCTGCGTTGGTCGAAGTCCCTGCGAAGGATATACCTTATTTTTATGCGTGTGATGAGAGGCATTGATATTCCTTACGTAAATTTGTGAATAATCATATCGTGAGTGCATATATTTCGACATGGAAACAAGACATGCCTCCGCACATGCTATTGCCGCATTATCCTGCACAAAAAGCGGATATGTATGAAATACAATCTCATATCCGTTAATGTGCACTTTCTTTCTATATGTCATGACATTTATCGCATTATCATCGTAAGTAATATACTTCCAATTCGGGTAAATATAGGAAAGCATAATCTGTATCTCATTAATCATACGTAAAGTAAAGCACCCAACATAATCGTTCTCCCGCAGCTCTCCCTCATGAACAGATGAACCCTCATTACGGTACTTTCCATTTCATAGGACGTGTTAATATAGTGTATACCAATCATGTCCTTCCACTCGGTCTCTACATAACGATTTTCAAACAGAAAAAAGCGGGTGCCTTTATCATCCTTCGCCATAAAGCTTAATCTTGGAAAAACATATTTCTCTATTTCTTCTTTTAAACGGCGTTTATTGTGAGAAAGGACTGGAAATGCATTTTGAATTGCGACAGCCAGATTTTCCGAATTAAATTCCTGGAGCCCATTTTGACGCGTTTTATCTATTATCATAGAATTGTTCCAAACCTTTCAAGTATTTCCCAATTCTGCGTATTTCGCTGTGCATGCAGCATTTCATCCCTTGCAATTTCATCCGAACGTCGAAGCGCTGCCTCGAAATCCCTATCGTACTCTTCCATGGCCTTCTTTATCTGAAAATAAATCTGATCCGCTTGTGTCGTAGCCATAACAACCTCCTTATAAATATTTTTCAGAACCCCTGATATGCCTCCTCCGAGTCCTCGTCAAGCTGCTTCCAATCCCTTTCAATAGAAAGCTTCTCAATAAATGGAAACACCCCTCCCTCATCTATACTTTCTCTGCCCCGTTGGTTCTGTTCGTTCTCTCTTGTATCCTTCACAATATTCCCCTCATCCACCTTCAACCGTACCATACCCGCTTCTTAAGCCGCAAGTAACACGTAAGTTACAAATCCCCCAAAAGCAAGAACCATTACAACCACACAAATATATGCAGTCACAATCCATTTTAAAGCCCGGCTGTTATTCTCCCTCATTCTCTTCGTAACTATATCGCTCCAAAGAATCTCCTGATATATCCGCCCACATTGCGTACCATACTTATCCGGATTATCCTTGATCCTCGCCAGCTCCTCAGAGCCAAGGGAAAACTGTTTGATCCTGCGCGGTCTTTGAACTAACAAAGTGCTTATAATGCCAACTCCTCCGGCTGCTAACATTAAAATGTACAATCCCCAGAATACAGCTCCAGTTGTATCAATAGCACCCGTTTTAGAAACCACGGAAACCACAATGTTAATCGCCGCTGAAAGCAACGTCAAATATTTCAACAAATATTCTGCCTTGCCCATCACACTTTTCTGACGCTCCAACTCCTGATCATATGCTCTTCCAGAAAATCGTAAGCAGTAATCTAAGGCTTCTTTTTCTTCATTCATTCTTATAACCACCCTTTACGCCCGCTTTCCTGTCCAGTATCACCACTGTGCTAAGTTATTATACGAAGCCGGCAAGCCGCATTCCCACAACATCGTTGCTATTTATTTTATCACATTCATTTAATTCCCGGCAACCGCTACATCTGGCTGTATATTCGTAAAATTCTAATACTTCCCACTATATTTTGGAAGGTTAAGCCTGCACATCGTATCACTGAATCTTGTTTATACATTCCTGCCAGAATCGTTCGCTCATTTTCTGTCTCTGTGTCATGCGGATTACCAGTCTCAAGTCATCATTACTCATAATATATTCCGCTATATCTTCAGCCACCTCGCCCCGCTCCCGCGCTGACAGATCATACAAATAGTTCTGAAGCTCCAATTCCTGTATTTCTAACGCTGTAAGAATGTTTTGCATCAGCGGTCTTCTGGGTGGTCGATTATTCCCCCTTTCAATGTCACTGATATAAGTAGCTGTCATTCCTACCTTGCTCGCAACCTCACGAATTTTTATCCCTTGCTGCTCACGTATAAATCTCACAGACTCACCGAAGCTCCATTTTTCTTTTTTCAATTTCGACAGTATTTTACCGCAATTATCCACGCCTTTACATTCACTTTCTATTAGTTAGTTAGCTTACAAACTTATTATATTGCATCTGTTTATGTTTTGTCAAGTATATCGGTTCTTGCTTCCAGACCTTTTCCACCACTTTATCCCAATTTTAAAGGAGCGGCAGCATGCATTGCTGTCGCCCCTTTGTCTTGTTGGTATGAAGCTGCAAACCATACGCCGCACCCAAATCTAATTTCCTTTTTTCTCCATCCCCTCACACATTGCTTAAATCACATTATTATTTGTCATGTATCTCCCCGTGCAGTTCCTGCAGGGACTTCACCTCGCTGCCCTTGTGAGTTTTCAGGTAATGAATGCCCTCCGCCGTCACCTTCGCCGCCGCCACAGTGGTGATATAAGGCGCTTTCGCCTTGATCGCCGCCTTGCGCAGGTAACTGTCGTCATGTACGCTGTCCTTGCCCACGGGTGAGTTGATAATCAGGTCGAAATCCCCGTTGGTGATCATGTCGCCCACGTTTGGCCGCCCCTCATAGAGCTTCTTTGCCTTTGTCGCCAGAACCCCTGCCGCCGTGATCAAGTTGTACGTGCCCTCGGTGGCAACGATCTTGAAGCCGTCCTCGGCAAGACTCTTCGCCACTTCCACCACTTCGTCCTTGTCCTTCTTGTTCACGGAGATCAGCACCGTGCCTGCAAGAGGAAGCTTCGACTGCACCGCCTCCTGCGCCTTGAAGAAGGCTTCACCGTAGGAGCGGGAAAGTCCAAGTACCTCACCCGTGGAGCGCATTTCGGGTCCCAGAATGGGATCCACCTCCGGGAACATGTTGAAGGGGAACACCGCCTCCTTCACACCGTAATTCGGTATCACCTGTTCTTTTAATCCCGGAACCGGCGACGGACGCCCCGTAAGCTCCGAGGTAATGATATCCGTGGCAAGGGGCACCATGCGGATATTGCAGACTTTGGACACAAGCGGCACGGTGCGGGACGCTCTCGGGTTCGCCTCCAGCACGAACACCTTGCCGTTCTCGATGGCATACTGCATGTTCATCAGACCCTTGACATGCATCTCCTCCGCGATCTTTCTCGTGTACTCCTTGATCGTCTCCACACTCTCCGCCGGAATGTGCACGGAGGGAATGATACATGCCGAATCCCCGGAGTGGATGCCCGCCAGCTCGATATGTTCCATCACAGCGGGCACAAAAGCGTGCGTGCCGTCGCTGATGGCGTCCGCCTCGCACTCCAGCGCGTGATTTAAGAAACGGTCGATCAGAATCGGGCGATCCGGCGTCACGCCCACCGCCGCATTCATGTACTCCGTCATACTGTCGTCGTCGTAAACCACTTCCATGCCTCTGCCGCCCAGCACATAGGACGGGCGCACCATCACCGGGTAGCCGATCCGCGCCGCAATGCCAAGCGCCTCCTCCACGGTGGTCGCCATACCCGACTCCGGCATGGGAATCTCCAGTTTCTCCATCATGGCGCGGAACTGGTCGCGGTCCTCCGCCAGATCAATGACCGAGGGGGAGGTGCCCAGAATCTGCACCCCGTTCTGCTCCAGCTCAGACGCCAGATTGAGAGGCGTCTGTCCGCCAAACTGCGCGATCACGCCAAGGGGCTTTTCTTTGTTGTAAATGCTAAGCACGTCCTCCAAAGTCAGCGGCTCAAAATACAGCTTGTCGGAGGTGTCGTAATCGGTGGACACCGTCTCCGGGTTGCAGTTCACGATAATCGTCTCAAATCCCAGCTTTTTCAGCGCCATCGCCGCATGTACGCAGCAGTAGTCAAACTCGATGCCCTGCCCGATCCGGTTGGGACCGCCGCCCAATATCATAATCTTCTGTTTTTCCTCATTCACCGGGTTCTTATCCGGCGCGTTGTAGGTGGAATAATAGTAGGCGCTGTTCTCCGTTCCGCTGACATGCACGCCCTCCCACGTCTCCTCCACGCCAAGCGCAAGGCGGCGGTTTCTGATATCCGCCTCGGGAATCTCCAGAAGCTGACTCAGATACTTATCGGAAAAGCCGTCCTTTTTCGCCGTGACAAGCATTTCATCGGGCAGTATCTCCCCCTTATGCCGTAAAATGGCTTCCTCTTCCTCCACCAGCTCCTTCATCTGCTCAATAAAGTAAGCCTTGACCTTGGTGATCTCAAAGATTTCCTCCACCGTGGCGCCTTTGCGGAGCGCCTCATACATGAGGAAATGGCGCTCACTGGAAGGCGTATTCAGCCGTCTGAGCAGTTCTTCTTTCTGCAGCGTGTCAAAATCCTTCGCGTGCCCCAGACCGTAACGTCCCGTCTCCAGAGAACGGATCGCCTTCTGGAACGCCTCCTTATACGTTTTGCCGATGCTCATAACCTCGCCCACGGCGCGCATCTGGGTGCCCAGCTTGTCCTCCACGCCCTTGAACTTCTCAAAAGCCCAGCGTGCAAACTTAATCACCACATAGTCGCCGTCCGGCACATATTTGTCTAACGTTCCATATTTTCCGCAGGGAATGTCCTTCAACGTAAGTCCCGCCGCCAGCATGGAAGACACAAGGGCGATCGGGAAGCCCGTCGCCTTGCTTGCCAGTGCGGAAGAGCGGGAAGTACGGGGATTGATCTCAATGACGATAATCCGGTCCGATACGGGATCATGGGCAAACTGCACATTCGTACCGCCGATTACCTGCACCGATTCCACAATTTTATATGCCTGCTCCTGTAAACGCTTCTGACACTCCTCAGAGATCGTCAGCATGGGTGCGGAGCAGAAAGAGTCTCCCGTGTGAACTCCCAGCGGATCTATATTTTCAATGAAGCAGACGGTGATGATATTGTTGTCCGCATCCCGGACCACCTCAAGCTCCAGCTCTTCCCAGCCCAGAATGGACTCCTCCACAAGCACCTGCCCCACAAGGCTTGCCTGCAATCCTCTGGCGCACACCACCTTCAGCTCGTCCTTATTGTAGACAAGACCGCCTCCCGCGCCGCCCATGGTGTAGGCAGGACGCAGCACCACGGGATAGCCGAGCTTTTCCGCAATGGAAAGCGCCTCGTCCACAGAGTATGCCACCTCGCTGCGCGCCATCTCAATGCCCAGCTTGTTCATGGTCTTTTTAAATTCAATGCGGTCCTCGCCGCGCTCGATGGCGTCCACCTGCACGCCGATCACCTGCACGTTATACTTTTCTAAAATACCCGCCTTGTTCAGCTCCGCGCAAAGATTAAGCCCGGACTGCCCTCCCAGATTGGGAAGCAGGGCGTCGGGACGCTCCTTTGCAATGATCTGCTCCAGCCGTTCTACATTCAGTGGCTCAATATAAGTCACATCCGCTGTCTCCGGGTCCGTCATAATCGTCGCCGGATTGGAATTGACCAGCACAATCTCATATCCCAGCTTCTTAAGCGCCTTACACGCCTGTGTCCCCGAATAGTCAAACTCGCAGGCCTGTCCAATGATGATCGGTCCCGAGCCGATGATTAGTACCTTGTGAATATCTGTTCTGCGTGGCATACTCATCCTCCGTTCTTCTGTCCATCTGTTTCTGTACTAGAAATAAGTATACAAAAAAATCCGCATTTTAACAATGCAGATTTTCATGGGAAATAGGTCTCGGATTCGTCGTCCAGATAAACTCTGGAACCTGTGGCGCCCCGCTGCCCCTGATATTTGCCGCGGTACGGATGCAAAGCAGTCTGATCCATCTGCGCAAAAACCAGTTGCCCGATTCTGCGTCCCGCCCGCAGTTCGATCGCACAGCGGTTCGCATTAAACAGTTCCAGCGTGATTTCGCCCGAAAAGCCCGGATCGACCCATCCGGCGTTCTGGATAAATAACCCCATCCGTCCGAGTGAACTGCGTCCTTCCACAAATGCCGTCAAGTCGTCCGGCAGTTTGATGTACTCCATGGTAGTCGCCAGCACAAACTGCCCCGGCATAAGCAGATATTTTTCCGCACGGATTTCCTTGTAAGCCATTTCCTGCGATAACGTAAGGATCGGCGCGGAAGAGTCCTCCACAATGCTGAACGTATCGCCGAGTCTGATATCCACGCTCGCCGGCTGAATCTGCTGCTCCTTTAGCGGCGATATGGATAACGTGCCCTTCTGCAGCAATGCCATAATTGCCCTGTCTGATAAAATCATCCGTTCATCCCCCTGCAAATCTTTATCATCACGCCGTCTTCGCCGCCTCTAATGGGATATCCCTGATTTCAGACAGGCACGCAATGATTCTCTCTTCCAAATTTTCCTGATAGACTCTCTCCAAAGTTTCCTCGTCCATCAGCTACACCTCCTCGAAATCTTCATCAAAATATTTTGTTTCGCATTAAGTATACAAAAAAATCCGCATTTTAACAATGCAGATTTTCTTGAAAATCATTATACCAGAGCCGCTCCCTACTCCCCGGACACCTGTGTCCCGTCGGCTTTCATATGGTACTTATCCTTGTAAATCAACTGGGAGATGGGCACCAGCTCGTATCCCTTCTCCTGCAGACCTGTAATTACCGCATCCAGCGCGTCTGCCGTGTACTTCGCGCCGTTGTGCATGAGAATGATCGCACCGTTGTTCAGCTTATCGGACTCCACCACACGTTTGACAATATCGTCCACGCCGTAGTCCTTCCAGTCCAGAGAATCGATCGACCACTGAATCGGATAGTATCCGCACTTCTGTGCGTTCGTTATGACGTGATTGTCATAATCCCCGTAAGGCGGACGGAACAGGAACATCTCATAACCTGTCAGCTCCTGCACCTTGGTATGTACTTTCATCAGCTCCTCCTGACACTGTTCGTCGGAAAGCTGGGACATGTTTTTGTGGTTCTCGCTGTGGTTGCCGAGATCGTGGCCGTCCGCCAAAATCGCCCTCACATCCTCGGGATAGGATTCCACCCAGCCGCCCGTCATAAAAAATGTCACTTTCACATTATGCTTTTTTAAAGTCTCCAGAATACGCGGCGTATCTTCATTTCCCCACGGTAGCGGTAACTTGCGGAAAGTAACAAAAGACAAGTCGGAGCTGTCCTTCTTCCTCAATGACCGGAAGTGCTGACGGACGATGATGTGATGGGTATTTTGAAACAGGCATTTTCCCAAACCGGCATGAAAGAAGTTGTTGCGGAAAGCGTGAAAAGTCGGGTTGCCGGGGCTTCCTGCAGAAAGCGGATGATTGCCTGCACGCTTGCGGCTGCTTCCAATCATCACAGGGGACGCTACGCTTCCCCTGCGCCGGCTGCCTCTTAGTGGACTTGCCGCCCGGGAACACCTTGCCCTGCAGGCTGTTTCCGTTCAGCAAGTTTACAAATTATTTATCCAAAAAATGAAGTATGGTATAATAAAAAAAATGGAGAAATGTTTACGAATGACAAGAACAAATTAACAATGGCGGAACGCCGAGCTGCTGGACTGCTGTGGGTTGACACAGGCGAAAATATGAAACAACAGATATATGCAAGAGGATTATGTCAGGACCTTAATCAAACGAGAGCGACTGACACAAAAAAGAGAAGCGATATTTTGAAAAATTAACTTGCATTTTTGGAGATAATGTATGGATTGAACCTCCGTTGACGCATCATGTCCATTTGGGTAAAAATGTATATATAAACTTTAAATTTATCGAATGACCAACCAAAAAGGAGTGAACAAAATGGCATTGACCGAACATGCGAAATTTTGGAATGAAATTTCCCAGATAGAAGAAGTCGACTATGATGACGAAATGATAAACCGCCTTTTGAGGTTTAAAGCGATTCAATGTCATTTATCAGGGGTTCACACAATTCTGGATGTAGGAGCAGCAACAGGAGCTTATTCTATCCCTCTGGCCAGAATGGGATTTGATGTAGTACATTTGGATTTGTCTGATGAAATGATTAAAACAGCAAAAGAGAACGCGGCAGACTTGGCCAATATTCGTTTTATCAAACATGATGCATCCTGCCTTGATGTATTTGGTGACGATGCATTTGACCTCGTGCTATGTTTTGATGGATCAATTTCTTTCTCTGGCGGCAAGGCAGGAAATGTGATTTCCGAAATATGCCGTGTTGGTAAAAAGGTTATGCTCTCCGTTTCCAGCAAAAGCTGCATGACGGCTACATGGCTGAACTACTGTCTTGCCAAACTGAACCGTATCCATCCATCTGTAAAAGACATGATGGAAACGGGCTATTTTAGCAAAGAAAACTATGATGATGCTGATGAACTGACTTCAATTACCGAATTAAAGGCCTATGATGTTGACGAGCTGAGGGAAATTTTGGAAAAAAACGGAATGAATGTTCTGGAATGTCACAGTATCGGCAGCCTAACACACCTGTATTTGCTGCATCTTTATCGGCAGAATAACAAAGAAGAAGTGCATAAAAAAATCAATGAAATCAGTACCAACAAGGAATTTCTTGAAATCTGCGATTACTATGACAAGTATGTAATGCCAAGTGGTATGGGCAGTTTCAGAAGGGCTGGTATATTTGCAATAGCTGAAAAACCGTAAGCCAAATTGTCAACGCCGATTTAAGTTTCCTACTGAGAGAAATACCCCATTATTGCAGGGTATTTCCCAAGTACCTCTGCAATCGGACTTTTATTGAGGCTGGCGGTTATTGTTCGGTGATGAAGAATGTTCTCCAGCACTGACTTTCATAATATCATTATAGTTCTCACTCGGATATACATAATCATCCGGCTTTATTGTTGTTTCATAGGTATCTCGGACAAGATCATCTGCCATCTCATCCATCTGCTGTTCCACCAGTTCCACTGCTTCTTTATGAGGATTAACCGCCGCAGCCAAAGCCTCCATGCTGCCTGAAACTCTGCCAATTACCATTTTGCACACCTCCCTCCATCATACATTGTCTTCCAGAATGTCCAGCACTTCTTTCATGGAAACCTCCGATTCATGCTGGTTATCATTCTTTATAATCGGATCATCCAAATTAGACGGAATATTAAAATTACATTCCATATCCCTGACTTCTCTGGTAAAGGGAGCATTTATGAGTACAATATCTTCATAATCCAAAGCTTCCAGTGCCAACGCCACAATACAGTCATATTCCGGATTCCTGATGTACTGTTCAAAGAAATCGCTGCTTCGGTCAAACGGCTCCCCAGCCGCCGCAAATATATGCTTTGACAGCGTGATCAGGGTATCCTTGTCCAGATACACTACATGCTGCAGCCGCTTTGCCAGCAGTTTTGAAATATATGTTTTGCCGCTTGCCGGCGGCGAAGTAACCAGAATTAGTTTCTTTTGCATATGTTTCCATACCTTTCTTTTTAAATTAAAAAATGCATCATTTTTTGCTCTCGGCAAAAAACGGCATCGTTCAGCGATTACATCCCCCAAATCAGCGTTATACCACTTTCCCCTTAAGCGCCGCCGAGATGCTTACCGCCGCCTCAGAGGCGCTTGTTCCCATGGCAACGGCGGTAAGCCCCACCACAAGCTGTGGAATCCTAAACTTCGAGGCAATTCCCGACGAACCATTCACAAAGAAATCTGCACCCTTGATAAGCATCGTAAACCCTACGACCAATAAGAATACCTGTAAGACAATCTCCGTGCCTTCAACCTCCGTTCTTTTCCCGCAGGAACTGTTTACAGCTCCTTTACCATTTCGACACAGTTTTCACAAGACCTTGCTGCCGTTTGCCATCAGCTTAAACCGCACGCCTAAAAATTCCCCGGCATGGCGGCACATCTGCATTCTTCCTAAAAAGATATCAAAATACTCATACATAGAACAGTTTTCCTCGTCTATCTGTAAATGCAGCGTAATCACCTTTTTCTCCTTATCAATTTCCAGACGGGCTTCCGTAACAGCATAGTTCACCCTGTCATGGATATCAAAAGCGGCTTTATCCTGCAGTCTGACTCGGTTCCTCCGCACATCTGTTTTATCCGCAATGATAAGCGCCGCTGAGACTGCGCTGACAGTTCCGCCCGTGGATTCATCATGATTACTGATACAGGTTACTATTTCAATTCTATCCTCCACTGACAACTCATATCTTCTGAGGATTTCATTTGCCAGAATTCCGCCATATTCTGCGTGGCGGGAACGATTGATGGCATTTCCGATATCATGCATAAACCCTGCAGCTTTCCCTAACATCTGTGTATGTTCATCATACCCAAATTCCTTTAATATCCATGCTGTCTTTTCCGCCACAAGGGCTGTGTGGGCTTCTGAATGGTCTGTATAACCCAAAACACCTAAGTTCGCATTGCCCCTGCGTATTAGTTCTCTTATCTCTGAGTCATTTTTCAAATTTTCATATAAGTTTTCCCACATGATTTTGTCTCCCATTTTTAGGCATTGCCCCGCCCCAGACAATAACTATCTTCGTTCCGACCCCCGGTTTGCTCATCAAGTTCATCTTCGCATCCGTCATGTTACAGATATGCTTTACAATCGCAAGCCCAAGACCCGTGCCTCCCAGTTCCTTCGACCTGCTTTTATCCACCCGGTAAAAGCGCTCAAAAATTCTCTCCTGATGTTCCGGCGGAATGCCGATACCGGTATCCTCTACCGAAAAGATAATCTGCAATCCCTCTTTCTGTACTTTTGCAGTTACTCTGCCATTCGGTTTGTTATACCGGATGGCGTTTTCAATCAGATTGTAGGCAAGCTCCTGGGCAAGTTCCTTTCCGATATGGACATCCGCCCTGTCATCTCCTTCATACACTACATCAATGCCATTTTTCGCCGCCCCGAAAGAGAGCATTTCCACACTCTCTTTTGTAATTTCCGCCAGATTCACCACATCAAGGATATCTTTTGCGTTTCCTGCATCCAATTGCGAGAGTTTAAGGATGTCATTGATCAGGGTAAGCAGTCTTGCCGCACTTTTACGGATTTCCCCTGAAAAATGCTTCATCTCTTTTTCATCTACCAGTCCCGTTTCCATCAGTTCCGCATAACCTGATATTGCCGCAAGAGGCGTCTTTAATTCGTGGCTTACATTGGCGGTAAATTCCTGCCTTATATTAGCGGCAGACAGGATTTCCTCATGTTGTAAGCGTATTTTTCTTGTAAACGGGATCAGTTCCGGATAACTTTTCTCCTCGTCAATATGTTCCATATCCCCTGCCATTTCATCAATCGGTTTCACTATGGCAGAGGTAAGATAGTGCGATACCATCAGACAGATGCCCGCAAGGAGCAGCGCCGTTGTCAGCACCACCGGTAGGGCAGACAAAAGAACGGCTGTAACGCTGTGAGCCTCCTTTCCTACTCTGAGTATTCGCCCGTTATCCATTTTTTTTGCGTAATAAAATACACTCTCCGACAGGGTATCCGACTTCCTGATTCCCATACCGGTTCCGGAAGAAACCGCCTCCGCAATTTCCGGCCTGTCCAGATGGTTGGCAAGCGACTGCCCGTCTACCGTAGAATCAAACAAAACCTTGCCGTCCGCATCTATCAGTGTAATTCTTAAATAATCTATTTTTCGCTCACAGTGCTCTCCATCAATCAGTAAATCCGCCACGACAGCCAGATCGGAAAAAACCTGTTTTTTTAACTGTGAATAAAACACCGCCGTCATCACGATCGTGGTGATCACCACGGAAAAAAGCGCAATGCCGGTGAACCGTCTGTTTATTTCCCTCCTCATTCCAGTTTATACCCCACATTCCTCACAGTAATGATCAGGCTGCCCGCTTCTTTCAGCTTTCTGCGAAGTGTTTTGATATGCATGTCAACAGTCCTGCTCTCCCCCGCAAAATCCATCCCCCATACCGTATCCATGATCGCTTCCCTTGTCAGCACAATACCCAGATTGGAAAGAAAGAGCCGGAGCAGCTCATATTCTTTGAATGTCAGTTTCACATTTTCCTCATCCACAAGGCAGATCCGTCTGTCCTGATCCAGATATATATTTTTGTATTTTAAGACCACGTCATCGCTCGTTGGTTTGACACGTCGCATAATTGCCTTGATGCGTGACATAAGCTCCATCACGCCAAATGGTTTTGTGATGTAGTCATCCGCCCCCAGATCAAGCCCCCTGACGGTATCTATTTCTGAGTCTTTCGCTGTCACAAGTATGACGGGCAGTTCTTTCGTATCTTTATCTGAACGGAGTCTTTTCAGTACGGACAGCCCGTCCTCCCCCGGCAGCATGACATCGAGAAGCAATAAATCCGGCTTCATTTCCTGCATTCCCCTGTCAAAAGCCTCCGCGTCGTCAAACGCACGCACATCATAACCGTTTCCCTTTATGGCATAACTTTCTATCTCCTGAATATTTTTATCATCTTCCAAAATATAGATTAACGACATAAGCGCTGACTTCCTTTTTCTGAAATTTTTATCATTCAAAAACGCGCTACGGCAATAAGAAATAAATGCCTCTGCACAATTACATTATACAGATAAACTATGTTTCCTCAAGTTTTTCCAACGAATACTTTGCTGTATACCCTTCAAGCAGTTCCTTGTACAGTTCATTCCTCTCTTTGACACTCCGTGCATATTGATGCAATGCGTGCTGGTCCGTTTCGGATGCCGTCTGCCATTCCGCTATATTGGAACAATGCTTTGCAATGCGCTCCAGGGAAGTAACCATATCTGTAAGCGCCATGCCAAGTTCCACGGAACATTTCCCCTTTTCCAGCCTCCTGCTATGGTTCTTTCGGATTTCCTTTTTTACCCGGCTGATTACATCGGCAAGCGGATCAATGCGAAACGCCATCTCTTTGTCCTCATGTATAAAACCGGAAACCGTACATTCAACGATTTCGAGGGTTGCCTCATAAATCAGCCTTGCTTCGGCTGCCGCTTTCCTTGAAAATTTTTCTTTGCCCTTATGCAGCTTCTTTTGTGCGAATGCTATGCCCTTAGTATAATCGGATATCCTTTCTAAATCCATAATGCACCTGCTGTATTTATTGATGGTTTTACTGTCCCGTTCAGAGAGCGGCTTTGTGGAAAGCTTTGCCAGATAGGACGATAACTCATCTTCCCTGACATCTACCTCCTGCTCAATTTCCATAACCTCCTGCACAGCATTTTCATCATATTTTTTCTGTATGTATACACATAAATTCATTGCCTTTAAGATAAGCTGCGCCATATCGCACACCGCATTTTTACATTGTGCAACCGCAAACGCAGGTCTTTCCAGAAACCTATCGTCCAGCACTTTTCCTGACGTTTCCAGTGTTTCGTCCTCTGACTGCGGGATGGTAAAGTATGCGAGTTTTACCAGCAGTCTGGAAGCAGGGAGCAACACGATTGTCGAAGCAATATTAAACACGCTGTGTATCACTGCAATGATCGCACCGTTTGCCGCATCCGACAAAAAAGCAAACTGTACAAAATGATTCATATTATAAAATACTGCCATAAACACAAATGTACCTATCAGATTAAAATAAAGATGTATCAAGGACGCCCTTCTTGCATTCCTGTTTGCCCCGACACCGGAAAGTAAAGCTGTGACACAGGTCCCGATATTCTGTCCCATAATCACCGGAAGCGCCGCTCCCACCGTTACGCTTCCGGTGGCGCACATCGCCTGCAAAATACCGACAGAAGCGGAAGAACTCTGGATTACTGCAGTTAAAATGGCTCCAACTATCATACCTAAAAGAGGGTTTTCAAATGCCGTAAAAAGCGATGTAAATTCCGGCACGTCCGCAAGCGGCTTTACAGCGCCGCTCATGGTGTCCATTCCAAACATAAGCACTGCAAACCCGATCAGAATCGTCCCTACATCATTCTTTTTTGTATTTTTCATAAACATTACCAGTATCACGCCCATGAGCGCCAATACCGGGGAGAAGGACGAGGGTTTCAGAAGCTTTACGAAAAAATTCCCGCTTTCGATACCGGAAAGACTGAGAATCCACGAAGTAACTGTGGTGCCGATGTTTGCACCCATAATCACGCCGACTGCCTGAGAGAGCTTCATAATACCGGAATTGACAAACCCCACTACCATAACCGTCGTAGCGGAAGAAGACTGGATCACCGCTGTTACGCCTGCCCCAAGCAGGACGGCCTTCACAGGATTATTCGTCATACGCTCCAGTACCTGCTCCAGCCTGCCGCCTGCCATCTTGGACAGCGCATCCCCCATCGTTTTCATCCCATATAAAAATAACGCCAACCCGCCAACCATTGTCAGTAATCCAAAGAAATCCATCTGACCATAATCCTCCCTAAAGAATCTTCTTATCGTCAAATGATATCCGATCTATGTAAAATCCAAAAGATGATTTATGTAAAATCTGTGTAAAATTCCATAAGTTTCTATCCAATTTAACTTCATAAAGCCGAACCCGAAAGAAAAATATAAGCAGCATACCTTAGCATATCGGACAAGCTGTATCTAATATGTTGTTATGAATAAATTGCATGACTTTTTTAAGCGATCATATGCAGGAGGGATAGCCGATTGAAAAATGGCAGGCAGGAAACAATACGCTATACCATTGAAAGAGAATTTTTAGCCAAAATCACTGTCGCAGAGCTTGTAAACCGAATTATTCAGACCCATGCACAGGAACAAACAAAAAAAGAAGTTGTTTCCCCGTGAAAAATATACTTTTCAACGTGGCTGAATATATCAGGTTATCAAGAGAGGACGGCGATAAGGCAGAGAGTGACAGTATTGGAAATCAGAAGAAACTGATTACAGATTACTTAAAAGACAAGGACGACTTTGTTTTGTATGACACTTACATAGATGACGGTTTCACGGGAACGAATTTTAACCGCCCGTCATTTAAGAGAATGATTGCAGATATAGAAGCCGGAAAAGTGAATTGTGTGATTGTGAAAGACCTTTCAAGGTTCGGACGTGATTACATTGACACAGGAAAATATTTGGAACGCTATTTCCCGGATCACGAAGTACGTTTCATTTCCATTACGGATCATATTGACAGCATGAAGCAGGCTTATGATATGCTGCTGCCTATAAAGAATATCTTTAATGAGCAGTACGCACGGGACATTTCCAAAAAAGTCCATGCTTCCATGAAAACCAAACAGAGGGCAGGGGAATTTATAGGAGCGTTTGCTTCCTATGGATATAAGAAATCTCCTGCTGATAAAAACAAGCTGGTTATTGATGAATATGCCGCCGGAGTTATCCGCAAAATCTTCAAACTCTATATAGCCGGAAATGGAAAAATCCGAATTGCGTCTATATTGAATGAAGAAGGAATTGTATGCCCGTCTGAATACAAAAAGTTAAACGGAGATCATTACAGAAACAGCAACCGTTTAGACAGTACCTCTTACTGGACGTATTCAACCGTAAACCGTATTTTACAAAATGAAATGTATATCGGGAATATGGTACAGAACAAGAAAAGCCAGAGAATGAGAGGAAAATCAAAAGCACAGGACAAGGAAGATTGGATTATAGTAAAAGGCACACATGAAGCGATCATTGACAATGAAACATGGAACAAGGTGCAGGATTTGTTAAAGCGCAGCACACGCAATCCTAACTTAAACAGCAACATGAGTATTTTTGCAGGTTTTTTGAAATGCGGGGACTGCGGCAGAGCTTTAACTAAGAAAATCGGTTCAAAAAATAATGGAGGTACAGTCAATTACTATTGCGGGACGTATGTACGCTCCGGCAGACAATATTGTACCCCGCACCCTATACCGCATTTGGTTTTGGAAAAAATCATTTTGGAAGATCTGGAAGCTATCATGCTAAACATTGACAATATGCGTGAAGTTATCGAACAGAACCAAGAGGCAGCCGTCACGGTAAAGCGGGTAAACGAAAATGAGAAAACCCGTCTGACCGCTGAACTGGAAAAAGTACGGAAGCTGAAAAAAGCGGTTTATGAGGATTACCGAAGTGAACTGATTTCCAAAGATGAATTTGCCACATATCGGCAGGATTACCGAAAGAAAGAAGAATTACTGGAAAAGCAGCTTGAAAGCATTGATAACAGACAGGACGAAGCTACGCCGGATATTTTTGACAGCCCATGGATAAAACGTCTGTTAGAGCTTAGAACTATTGAAAAATTGGACAGGGAGATTGTGGTAGAAATGATACATGAAATAACGGTATATGAAAACCACAAAATCAAGATCACTTACAATTTTTCAGGCGAGTTTGAAACGCTTTTCAAAACGGTTTATACCGACACAGAAAATATCGGCTGATGTATCAGACATCAGCCGAAAATAGCCAAAATCCATATCTGAAAGATACTGCCTGCACAAAACAGAGTGTATCATATCAGTATCATTTTACCGCAAGTTACCGCTACCCTGCCCTACATGGACACGTAGATACAGGAGCCCGCGGAACGCACATCGGAAAAGCCGAAGAAACTGACCGGGGAAGAATTTGCCGGACTTGTGTTTCTGCCTGCTGAAGATATGCAGTAATTATCGTAAAGCTCCCAGCCAATTTTAGATATTGCTTTTCAATTTATTTTGGTATATAATATCGTATTGGAAACAACGTTGCTTTTTGCCACCGGGTAAAGAGATTATACGTCAGTCTTTCTATCGTTAGGTCTTAGAAGATAGAAAGTGCTGACGCTTTTTATTTTAAAGAGATAGATATATATGAAAACAGAAATACTACTAAAAGAATTTTTTCGATATGTGCTATTAAATATATGCGGCATGATTGGCTTGTCATGTTACATACTTGCCGATACCTTTTTCGTTTCAAATGGTTTGGGTGCAAATGGTCTTACCGCACTTAATTTAGCCATTCCTATTTATAGTTTTATTCATGGAAGTGGTCTGATGTTTGGAATGGGAGGTGCAACCAAATATTCCATTTACAGGGGACAAAAAGAATACAGAAATGCAGACAAAACTTTTTCAAACACAATATATATAATGTTTACATTGGCTGTTATTTTCATGCTGACGGGTATTTTCTTTTCTGAAAAACTGACAATATTATTAGGTGCTGACAAAGACGTTTTTCTTATGACAAAAACATATTTACAGGTTATTCTGCTATTTGCTCCGGCATTTATGGCGAATGACACACTGATCTGCTTCGTAAGGAATGACGGAAATCCTAAATTGGCTATGATCGGTATGCTGACTGGAAGCTTTGCAAACATTATTTTAGATTATATATTTATCTTTCCACTTAATATGGGTATATTTGGCGCAGTATTAGCAACAGGGCTGGCACCTGTTATCAGCTTATTTATTCTATCTAAGCATTGGCTTACAAAAGAAAATCAGTTTCATT
>Ga0183011_10178_pt1 | contig 48850 bp, 32 predicted proteins | sample NAcewD2O_March_FD_122322 | JGI IMG/M metagenome (GOLD analysis project Ga0183011, IMG submission 122322) | Mouse cecal microbial communities from Vienna, Austria - N-Acetylneuraminic amended D2O_March | ecosystem: Host-associated > Mammals > Digestive system > Large intestine > Cecum | place... | reverse complement strand
TGCATTGAATCTTTCGGGCAATCCCATTGAAAATATTGATTTAAGTAATAATCCTAATTTGATAAACATTGATGTTTCTTTTACTTCCATAACAAACCTTGATTTACGTAATAATCCGAATTTACTCTTGGTTTCTTTGGAAGGTCTTTTGCTGGACACAATCAATGACCACCCTATCTGTGATACGAGTTTCTCCATGTTTCCGAAGTTGTTTATACTGAATGTAGCGTCCACACCTTTTACCTTGTTGGATTTATCAAAAAACACGATGTTATATGCTGTTGATATTTCCGGTTCGGCAATAACAAAATTAGATATATCCGATATACGAGTACAAAAATTGTATGCGACTCGCTCTAAGTTGACAAATCTAATATGGGGAGAAGATGGTTTGGATAATTTATTTGAAGTACGGATAGAGAGAACTCCTTTTGAAAAGGATTGGGATCGTTTAGAACCTTTTATTTCTGCATTGCCTCGAAGATCCGAAACAAGCCCCGGACATCTGTATACCTATTCACCCAATATGAAGGAAATAACTGACCGACTTAAACCCAGGAATTGGTTGATTAATCGTTAATACAATAGAGTGGGCACTGTGAATTTTACCATATTTGTAAAAGGTCGTCAATTTCATTCCTGTATGCTTAAGGTAAAAAAGAGCATATTATTTCTTTGTTGTTTATTTTTCTTTTTGAGCAAACCGATATTTTCACAAGAAAATGCCGGTTTAAAACCTTGGGTGGGAGAGTTAATTAATGGTGTATGTTGGGCAAAATCCAATGTGGATACATCAGGCACTTTTGCTTCTACTCCTGAAGCGTATGGTATGTTTTATCAATGGAACAGTAAAAAGGGATGGCCCGTTATAGATACAATTAGGGATTGGGAGTATAGAGAGTATCCCGATAGAATCAAGCCTTGGGAAACCATTAATGATCCGTGTCCTACCGGGTGGAGAGTGCCCACTTATGATGAAATAAAAACGTTGTGGGATGAATCAAATGTGACCTATATATGTGCACCTCGGAACGGCATAAATGGTGCAAGTTTTATTTCTAAAGTTACCGATAATGCCATTTTTTTGCCTTTTGCAGGAATAATTCATGGTTATAGTGGCATTCGCTCTTCCAGGAACACTAAAGGACTATATTGGTCCTCGTCTGAGGACGACGATAGTAATAATACAAGAGCAATGGGGCTGTATTTAGTCTCAGATTTTAATCATCATATGCGTGTAGAAAAAAATTATGGACTATTAATTCGTTGTGTTGCCGATGAGAAGTGTGATAGTATAGTCAGCCATGATACGGTGACGATTTGTTCCACGGATTTTCCTTATGAGTGGCGCGATACAACCTTTGGGGAGGGGACCCAAACAGGCACCTATCGCATTTCGCGTCGCAGTTGCGCGTATAGTGATATAACCTATTTACACCTGACAGTTCAGCAGGAAAACGAAAAGTCTTGCCCCGGGGTATTTATTAACGGGGTGTGTTGGGCAGAGAGTAATGTGGACAAACCGGGTACCTTTGCTGCCACTCCCGAATCGAGTGGCATGCTCTACCAATGGAACCGGAGAAAGGGATGGTCTGTAACAGGGGATGTTTCTGGATGGGACAGTAGCTTACCGTCCGGTAGTTGTTGGGACGCAGTGAATGATCCATGTCCTGTGGGGTGGCGAGTACCTACACTTAAAGAAGCAGAAACACTATTGGATACATTCAAGGTATCTTGTGAGACTATATCACGCAATGGAGTGTTGGGGCGTTCATTTACGGATATAAGCAATAATACCACACTTTTTCTTCCTAAATCTGCTTATCGTAGCAGCAGTGATGGTGATTTAAATCCGAGCTTCAACCAGTGTTATTGGTTAGGTACTTCTTCTTCCAATTATTTTGCTTATACTTTTTTTTACCGAACAGATATACATGTTAAAAATTGTGGACTCTCTGTTCGTTGCGTTTTCGGGAATCCGCCGGATTGCGGTAGTATCATCACCGACACATCTGTAAGTGTTTGTGCAAATGCTTTGCCTTACACTTGGTGTGATACGACTTTTGACGTCGGGACGAAATCAGGTACTTACCGTTTTCAATATATCAGTGCTGTTACTGGTTGTGACAGTATCGTCAATCTTCATTTAACAGTGCATGCTTCCGATACTTCTTTTTTCGATGCCGTATGCTATGGTGATGATTATAATGATTACGGTTTCTCATTGCCCGTTGTCTATCGCGATACAATTCTTCATGATACCTTACAGAGTGTCTGGGGTTGCGATTCCGTACGAACACTGCATTTGACAGTCAATCCTGAATACCACACGTCTCTTTACGACACGGTTTGCCGGGGAGCTTCTTATAATCGGTATGGATTCTCATTGTCCGACGTACAGACAGACGGAGATTATACATTATCTCTTTCTTCTCAGGCTGGTTGCGATTCCATACTTACCTTGCATTTAAAGGTTCATTCGGTTTACGACACGACGTTGTACGACACAATTTGCCAAGGGGACTCTTATAGCAACTATGGTTTTAGCCTTCCTTCCGGTACATCAGGAGGGACTTTTATAAACACGTATTCCACCGTCCACGGCTGCGACAGTACCGTCACTTTAAATTTGCATGTTCATCCTGTTTATCTTTTCTCAGCAACACAGAATATTTGCCAGGGGGACACCTTTGATTTCCGTGGTCGTAAGTTATACAAGAGCGGCGTATACTACGATTCCTTGACCACCGTTCATGGTTGTGACAGTATTTACTGTTTGACACTAAGCGTTCATTCGGTCTATGGTTTTTCTTTTTCGGGTTCGGTCTGTCAGGGAAACGGCTACCATGAATACGGGTTTAACCTGTCGGCCGTCACTGTCGATACGATAGTCCGCGATACATTTAAAACCCGTTGGGGGTGTGATTCGATACGTACGTTATACCTGACGGTTCATTCGGTTTACGACACGACGTTGTACGACACAATTTGCCAAGGCGGCTCTTATAGCAATTATGGTTTTAGCCTTCCTTCCGGTACATCAGGAGGAACCTTCACCAAAACATACTCCACCGTCCACGGCTGCGACAGTACCGTCACTTTAAATTTGCATGTTCATCCTGTTTATCTTTTCTCAGCAACACAGAATATTTGTCAGGGGGACACCTTTGATTTCCGTGGTCGTAAGTTGTACACAAGCGGCGTATACTACGATTCCTTGACCACCGTTCACGGTTGTGACAGTATTTACCGTTTGACACTGAGCGTTCATTCGACTTCACCTCTTCTTTTTCCGGATAAGGTCTGTTACGGTAGCGGCTACAACAAGTACGGCTTCTCGTTGCCCTCCGTTTATCACGATACCCTCGTTCGCGACACCTTCCGGAGTGTTTGGGGTTGCGATTCCATTCGCATTCTGTCGCTGAGCGTCCAACCTGTCTACGACACGCCCTTGTACGATACTGTTTGCCAGGGGGACGGGTATTACAGACACGGTTTCACTCTGCCTTCCGTGCAGGTAGACGGGGTACATACCCTGACCCTTTCTTCCCGGTCCGGTTGCGATTCCACACTCATCTTGCATTTAAAGGTTCATCCTGTTTACAATACGGTTTTATACGATTCCATTTGTCCTTCGGATTATTATGAGCGGTACGGCTTCCGTCTCTCAAACCTCCATGAAAGCAGCACCTACCGTCGCACAGAGTCTACCGTTCACGGTTGTGACAGCACAGTTACCTTACACTTGCACGTATGGCCGACCTACTTCTATCCTGAAACAGTACACCTTTGCGAGGGGGATACGTTTGACTTCCGCGGCATGCGATACCACGAGAGTGGTGAGTATTACGACAGCCTAACGACGACAAAAGGCTGTGACAGTATTTATTGCCTCTACCTGAGTGTTCATCCGGTTTACGACATCCAGCTTTGCGGTGTTCTTTGCGAGGGTATTCCTTACACGCATGGCGGTTTTCATGTGAGCACCCCCGGTTTGCATTACCAGTATCTGCAAAGCGCCTTCGGTTGCGACAGCACGGTTACCCTGACGTTGACGGAAGAAAAGAAGATAGAGGGCAGCATCAGAGTATTATTGGAGGATTGCAGCACACACGGTTACAGTTTCTTCTTTGATCCCGGTGATATGATAAACCATTGGGAGTGGGACCTGGGGGACGGAACGTTACTCCGCAGTGAAGAGTGTTACCACCAATATTCGGACTCCGGCACGTACCGGATACAGCTTCATGCAGAGACCTACAACGAGTGTGAAAACCACTTTTCCTACGTTCAGCGCGTTCCGCCTTATTTGAGGGAGGTGTTGATACACAGCGACCGTCAGGTGATCGACGAGGATTATCCCACGGTTCATTTCAGGACCGAGGTATTTCCCGGAATGAGATGCCTTTGGGACTTCGGCGACGGAGAGCGGGGTGAGGGGGATAGAGTATCCCATACGTACAATGCCAGGACAGAAAAATACTATGAGGTGAGGTTGCAAGTTTTGAATTCGGACAGTTGTGTGACGGAGAGCCGAATGGATATAGAGGTTGTTTTCCTTCCTAAGGCGCTCAACACGTTCAGTCCTAACGGAGATGGCATCAATGATGTGTTCATGCCGGATTACGAGATTGAAATCATGGATCGTAACGGCTTACGGATATACAGTGGTGCTAGTGGTTGGGACGGGACTTATAATGGTAGACAGGCGAAAGAAGATACGTACTTTTACCGTCTTCATTACCGGACAGCGAACGGGAAGAGACAGAAAACGGGTTATGTAACACTGATACGATGAATATACCTATACGGATATATATATGGTGGATACTTTTGTCAGGATTGCTGACGGTATCTTCGGCAAAAGGCCAGATAACTCCTTCCACGGCCTTTTACTGGGAGAATCCGTATTATATTAATCCTGCGTTCGTCAATACGGATGCAAGTGCTTATTTCTCCTTATCGGCGCGGAAACAGTGGTTTGGTCTTTCGGGCAGTCCGGTGACTGTCTTCGGAACAGGGACGTACTACTGGGAAAAATATAAAATGCAGGCGGGCATAAAGCTCCTGAACGATAAAATCGGTTACCTGAACTCGACAGATCTTTCTTTTTCGTATGCTTATACCCTCCGTTTCCGTGGCAGCTTTTTGAGTGTGGGATTGTCTTTGGGTTATCAGCTGCAAAAAGCGGACCGGGGGGATGTGATGATAGAGGATGAAACTGACCCGGCTTTGGACAATCTTTTGGGAGGCAAGAAACAGTGGAACGGCGGTTTGGGAGTGGAGTACATTGTAACCCCCTCATTTCGTATTGGTTTGTCGACTCAGCATCTGTTCTCTTTTTTCAGGGAGGAGGCTTCAATCTTCGGTGGTACGAATTACCTTTACGGTCGTTACCGTACGCGTATATTGGGTCGCCTTTACCGTCCTTCGTACCGCACTTCGGCTTCTCCGACAACTTACGATATGGAGTGGGGTTTGTGTGTGAAACAGACGGCGGAGGCTTTTCAGGTGGACGGTGTCGTGTCGTTTTATCTGAATCATCCGACGCAAAGGGAGAAGTTTCAGTTTTCTCTGTTGGGTCGTAGCATAGGGGAGTTCGGTTTTTTGGCCGGTGTGAAGTTAGTATCGGATATGAAGATTCTTTGCAGCTACGATTACAATATCAAGGCTTTGAAGGGGGATGCCAGGGGGACGTTTGAAGTGATAGTCACGTATCCGTTGTTCCCGACGAAATGTGTTGCGGACGGGTTTAGGAGGTAGGGTATTGAAAATTAAAAGGAGCCCGGGTGAGCTCCTTTTAATTTTTATCAGATGAGGTGGCTGAGTTCTTCGAAGACTTGCTCGCCGGTGAAGCCGAATTTTTCGTCTAAGACTTGGGCGGGAGCGGAGTAGCCGAAGTGGTTGACACCGTGTATTTTCCCATTACAGCCGACTAAGCCTTCCAAGGTAACGGAGAGTCCGGCAGTCAGTCCGTATTTGGGGCAGTTGTCGGGAATAACTTGTTTTTGGTATGCCGATGGTTGCTGCCGGAAGAGTCCTTCGGAAATGACTGATACGACTTGTGCTGCAATGCCTTTTCTTTCTTTCAGTAGTTGGGCAGCTTCCACTAAAGTATTGACTTCCGAACCCGAAGCTATCAGCGTGATTTGCGGATTGTTGCCGGTCGAGCAAACGACGTAAGCTCCTTTTTCTGCCTGTAAAGCTTCCTGGTAACGGTTTTTTCCCGACAGGTCATTGACGTTTTGGCGGGAGAAAATGAGAGCCGTGGGCGTATGGGTGTTTTCCATTGCCATTTTCCAGGCTACGGATGTTTCTGCTGCATCTGCCGGACGCAGTGCCAATAAACTCATGCGACCGGAGTGGTTTTGCAGTTTTTCCAAGAGCCGGATTTGTGCTTCCTGTTCGATGGGCTGGTGGGTCGGGCCGTCTTCACCTACCCGGAAGGCGTCGTGGCTCCAGAGGTATTTTACCGGCAGTTCCATGAGAGCGGAAAGCCGTATGGCAGGCTTCATGTAGTCGGAGAAAACAAAGAATGTGGCACATGCAACAAATATTCCGCCATGCAGTGCGATACCGTTGCAGATGGTTGCCATAGTTAATTCGGCTACACCTGCCTGGAGGAAAGCTCCGCTAAAATCGCCTTTTACCAAGGAGCGGGCACCCCCTTTGATGAAACCGTCTGTTTTGTCGGAATTGGACAGGTCAGCAGAGCTGACAATCATGTTTTCGACGTGTTGTGCCAGGTAGGTCAGTACATCTGCCGAGGCGACCCGTGTTGCGATGTTGGCTTTATGCTGAATGGTACTGTAATCCAGTTCGGGAGCTTGGCCAGACATAAACCGGTGGTATTTGGTTGCTAATTCCGGATTGGCTTTTTCCCAGGCTGCCTGTTCCGCTTTTTTCTTCTTCGCGTATTCTCTCTTTTTTTGTAAAACCTGGGAGTAGTATTCTTTTACGTCCGGAAATATTTGGAATGGATTCCGGGAATCGCCGCCTAAGTTTTCCACTGTTTTCTCAATGGATGCTCCTGCTCCTGTCAGAGGCTGTCCGTGGGTAGACACTTTGTTGGAGAAATCTTCGCCGTTGGCTCCGACAGCGCCTTTTCCCATCAGCGTTTTGCCGATAATCAGTGTGGGACGCTGCGTTTCATCGTTGGCTGCTGTCAGTGCTTCGCGTATCTGGTCGGCGTCGTTGCCGTCTATGGTGATGACGTTCCATCCCCAGGCCTCGTATTTCTGTGCTGTATTTTCGGTTGTCACCTCTTCCACTGTAGTGGAGAGTTGGATGTTGTTGGCATCATAGAACATAATCAGATTGGAGAGTCCCAGCGTTCCGGCGATACGTCCGGCGCCCTGAGAGATTTCTTCCTGTATGCCTCCATCGGAAATGAAAGCATAGGTTTTGTGAGCCATCCATTCCCCAAAACGTGCCACTAAAAAACGTTCGGCAATAGCAGCGCCGACAGCCATCGTATGGCCTTGTCCCAAGGGACCGGAGGTATTTTCTACGCCGTGTTTCCGGTCTACTTCCGGGTGTCCGGGAGTGATGCTGCCCCATTGGCGGAAGTTTTGTAAATCTTCCATGCTGTAAGCTCCAATCAGGCTTAGAACGGAGTATAACATCGGTGACATGTGTCCGGGGTCTAAGAAAAAACGGTCGCGGTTTTCCCAACTGAGATCATCGGGATCGAAGTTGAGAAATTCCGAATAGAGGACATTGATGTAATCAGCACCCCCCATTGCGCCTCCCGGGTGTCCGGATTTGGCTTTTTCCACCATGGACGCTGCCAGAATACGAATGTTATCTGCAGCTCTGTTTATCGTTGTGTTCATTATTTTAGGGTTTTGTTTGTTGTTGTTGCAAAGATAGTCTTTTTGGAGGAAAACAAAATTTTCCGGGTTACAGGTTTTTATCTTTGTAGATGTTTTTCCACCAGTCGGGTTCGCCTTTCAGGTATTTGGCGAAATAAGCCAGGATGGTGTTGTTCCATAAAATCCGGAGGTCATAGTCTACGACAACATGATCCGAATCTTTGACGAAAACCAGTTCGGCATCTTTGCCCAACAGTTTCAGTGCGGTATAGAACTGCATGCTCTGGGCGGTGGGTACATTCACGTCTTTTGTGCCGTGTATCAACAGGAGAGGGGTATTTACTTTGTCCGCATTGAAAAGCGGGCTTTGGTCGACGTAAATGTCTTTTCTGTTCCAGGGGAAAGAGTGTGCGGTGGCGTTGGTGCTGTAACCGTAGCCCCAATAGCCGTCACCCCAATAGCCGGTGATGGAGGAGATACCTGCGTGTGCAATGGCGCATGTGAATATGTCTGTCTGCGTAGTGAGGTACATGGTTGTAAATCCGCCGTAGGAAGCGCCCATGCATCCGACTTTGGTTGCGTCAATAAAAGGATGGGCTTTTAAGAAGGCTTTTGTGGCGCTGATGATTTCGTTGCCGGTGATTTTTCCCCAGTTGTTCTGGTGGCGGGCGGAAAATTCCTGTCCGTAACCAATGGCACCCGAGGGTTGCAGGACATAAACGACATAGCCGTTGGCGGCGTACAGGTTGAATGGATAGCGTCCGCCGAAGCTCCTTTCCGTCGGGGTCGTGCCTCCGTAATAATATACGATTAACGGATATTTCTTTGAAGGATCGAAATTGGTCGGAAGGTAATAGCGTCCGTCGATGACGGTTCCTTTTTTGTAATTATAGTCCCACTCTTTCACGTCTCCGAATACGATGTTTTCGTATTGTGCGGCAGACGGATTTTCCCAAACGCGGGTTTCCCCGTTTGTCAGATTTCTTTCATATACGACAGCGGGAGAGGAGACTCCGGAAGCCATATAAAACATCCGGTCGCCGTTTTCGGGTATGCTGATGCTCCGGATGATGTCGCCGGGGCAGTTTACCCGGCTGATTTTATTGTTTGTGTAAACAAAGAGACGGACATAGTCAGCGTCGTTGGCTACGATGTATAATTTCCCGTCTTTCCGCCAGTCGGTTTGTGTGACGGAGGGATGAAAGTCTTTCGTAATCGGCGTGACTTTTTTGCTTGCGATGTCGTAAATGTATAGCTGAGTATCGTATTGGTTGGCAATGGGATTTTTGCCTATGTTTTCGCCTGTTTTGCCAAATGCGGAGGGACCTCCGCTGATAAGTAAGTGTTTGTCGTCGGGGGAGAAACTGCATGAAATGCTATATGTACGGTTTTCCCATAAGGTGTCCAAACGGTGATTTTTCAGGTTCAGGAGATAAACGGATTGTTTGTGATACGGGTATTCCGTGTAGTCCGGACGGGAGGTGGAAAAAAGCAGTTGGCTGCCGTCGTGGCTGATATCCATCAGCGAAGTGGTCAGATTGCCCCATGTCAGCCGGGAATGCAATCCTGTTGCGAAATCGAATTTATTCAGCCAGGAACGGTAACGATAGTAGGGCTGACGGTCTTCGATGCCTGAAAGTTTCCGCAGTTTCCAATCGTTTTCTGCGTAGTTTTCGTTTTTATAATAAATGAGATAGGAAAGGTCGGGAGACCAGGTATAGTTGTTGATTTCCGGGTCTTCTTTTATCAGGCATTGCAGTTGTTTTTTTTCCGGACTGTAGGCATAGAGGGAATGCCCGTTGCCTTCTTTGCGGAGATAGGAAATTTCGTCCTTACCGGGAATCCATTTCAGTGCCTGCACATAGTTGTCAAAGGCATATACCACTTCTTTGTTGTCACTTCGGCAGATTTGGGTTGTTGTGGTTGTTTTGCCGTCTACGGTATTTTGCAGGGTGATGATGGCGTATTTCCCGCTGGGAGAGAGTTCGGCACGGTTGATGTGTTTGCCGTTGAGAATGTCATAAATGTTTTTTCCTCGTTTGGGGGACAGCGAGAACGCGATAGCCGCACTTTCCGGTTCTTTCACTTTAAAGGATAGGGCAAAAGCTTTTCCGCCTTCGGAAACGGTTTTGACGATCACTGTCTGTTTGCCTGGTACAAATTCGCAGGGAATGGTCTTGGTCGCTTTGGCGGTTTCGGTGTAGGTCAGTTTCTTTTCATTGTTGATGTATATTTCCGAAGGACCGAAAAGAGTAACCTGGAATTCGCCTTTTAGCCATTGTTCGTTGGCCAGGTATACGGCATAATGATTCAGCGTATGTTCCCCGGTTTTTCCGGAAGACATCACTGTATCCTGTTCTGTCCGGGCTTCTTCCCATGACAGGCTCCGGTATTGTTTTTCGGGTTTGGCTAATTCGGGTGTAAATTGGCTGATGTTTAGATGGTTGGTTTTCAGTAGCATGTCGGCTGTAAAGATTTTGTTGTCAACGTCCTTGACGTTTTCAAGTACCGGTTTTTCAATCTGTACCGGAGTGAGTGCCAGCCATTGGGTAGCCTGTTGTCCCAGGGCGTTCAGTGTGCATGCAATCATGCAGGAAAAGAGTAATTTTTTTTTCATTTTTATGTTTGTTTTTGTGTTTTCCGGTATTATTGTTCCAACATGGAATCGTGGCGGTTTACTTTCATGATGCCGGACACGTGTTTCAGCCGGGATATGAGTTGGGACAAATGTTCGGTGTTGTCAATGAGTACCGTAATTTTGCCTTCGAAAATACCTCCGGAAGAGTTGATGGAAATGGCTCGCATGGTGACGCGGGGGTCTTTTGTAATCAGCTCTGTAATTTTGTTCACGATTCCGATTTCGTCTTTTCCCACAAGGCTGACTACGGTTTGGTAGGAGGCGGCTCCTTCGTTGGTCCATTGGGTGTTGACGATACGATAGGGATAGCGTCTTTGCAAGTCGAGGGCGTTTTTACATTGCCGCCGGTGCACTTTGATGCCTTCTCCGATGGATACAAAACCGATGATGTCGTCTCCGTAGACGGGGTTGCAGCACCGGGCAAATTTATAGTCTACGTTGTCTACGTTTTTGTCAATCAGCAATACGTCTTCGCCTATTTTTTTCGGATGGGTGATCCGGATGTCTTTCGGCAGGTTTTCCGGTACAGCCGTTTTTTCCTCTTCTTTGGGCTGGGTCAGTATTTCCTTAATTTCCGTCGGATCGTGTTTGCCTTCTGCGATGGCCTGGTAGAGGTCCAGTGCGAATTTGTATTTGTAATGGTGCATCAACCGACGGGTAATGTCGTCGGTGAATTCTATTTTCCAGTTTTTTAGCCGGCGGCTTAACAGTTCTTTGCCTAAATCCGCCTGGTGATTGACATTTTCGTTCAGAAATTGCCGGATTTTGTTGCGGGCTTTGGGGGTGACGGTGAAATTGAGCCAGTCGGCTTTGGGCTGTTGGTTGGCAGCCGTAAGTATTGAAATCTGGTCGCCGTTGCGGAGTTTGTAGCGCAGTGTTTCATTGCGTTGGTTTACTTTTCCCCCCATGCAATGGCAGCCGATGTTGGTGTGGATAGCATAGGCGAAATCGAGCAGTGTAGCGCCTGCCGGTAAGGTGATGAGATCGCCTTTGGGAGTGAAGACATGCACTTCTTTGTCCTGTAAATCGAGTTTCAGGTCGTCGAGCAGGTCAATGGCGCTTTCTTCTGAGCTTTCCAGTACCTCGCGCAGTTCGTTCAGCCAACTTTCAATCACGTTGTCGGAGGTGCCTCCTTTATATCTCCAGTGGGCAGCAAATCCTTTTTCAGCAATTTCGTCCATCCGTTCGGTACGGATTTGTACTTCGACCCATCTGTTTCCCGGGCCTAAAACTGTTGTTTGCAATGATTCGTAGCCATTGGATTTGGGAACGGAAATCCAGTCGCGTAGCCGTTGAGGGTTGGGGGTGTATTTGTCAGTGACGATGGAATATACTTTCCAGCAGTCGGGCTTTTCGTCTTCTCCGGTGCTGTCGATGATAAAACGTACGGCAAAGATGTCGTATATTTCTTCAAATTCCACCTGGTTTTTGCGCATCTTGTTCAGGATGGAGGCGATGGTTTTTGTCCGGTATTTGGATTTGAACCGGATGCCTTTTTTGTTGAGTTCGTCAACGATGGGAGCGATGAATCCGGCGATGTATTTTTCGCGGGCGTCTTTTGTGTCGCTCAGTTTGCGGGATATTTCTGCATATATGCGGGGATTGGAATAGCGGAGTGCCCGGTCTTCCATCTCCGATTTGATGTTATACAATCCCAAACGGTGGGCAAAAGGAATGTAAATGTAGTTGGTTTCTTTGGCTAATTTTTTTTGTTCCGTTTCACTCAGGTGGTCTGCCAAGCGCAGGGCATGGAGTTTTTCTGCCAGGAATATCAACTGTACCCGGATGTCTTCGGCGAAACTCAAAAGCAGTTTGCGGAAGTTTTCGGAATCAACAATCCGGCGGGTGGCATAGATTTTACTGATTTCTTTCAGTCCGTGGAGAATTTGAGCTACTTTTTCGCCGAAATCCGCCCGGATGTCTTCTATGGAAATGATCTCTTTTTCTGTTTTTTTATGCAGCAGAGCACAGAACAGGGAGGTTTTCCCCAATCCGATTTCAGCGGTGACGATGAGTGCCGTGTCGAGAATGCTGTCTATGTCTGTTTCGTCCCGGGAGGCAATGTCGTATGCTTTCCGGAAAAGCGCTATATCTTCCGGAGAAAGCAGGTTCCGGCAGGATTTTTGAAGAGCCAGGCATTTTTCATCCGGGGAGGTCAGTTTTACTGTTTCGTCTGTTGTTGTCATGGTATAAAGTTTCGTGTGTAGTGTTATTAGTGTGTGCAGTTTTTTTCAATTTCTTTGGGTTCCCTTTGTAATGTTGTTTTTGGACTTCTTGCAAAAATAGGTAATTCTTTTTAAGAATATTGGCGGGGAAATTCTATTTTTGTCAAGTTTATTGAAAAATTAAGAAACGGGTCTTACGATTCGCAAAGATTAAAAGACATGGTGCGTATAGCGTTACTTTTGGGATTGTTGTGTTTTTTTGTTGTGGGGAATGCCCAGGAAGACAAATTGTTGAAGGCGCAGATTGAAACTCTTTTTAAGGATGTACGTGCGGCTGAGCGCAAGGCATTGGTAGCGGAATGTATGGACACGTGGACTTCTTCATTTCTTTCCGGGGCGGAAAAGGACAGTGTGAGTGCCGTGTTCAAGGAACTCCAGACAATGCGTATGGCTCCGGCGTCGGATATGAGAAATTTTGCGGAATGTGTGAATCGTTTTTGCCGTGCAGAGGAAAAGGAGAATCTGTACGTCTGGTTGGGGGCGTTGAAAAGGCTTGTTTTTGCCAAAGACCGGCGTAAGAATAATGTCAAGAATTATTTGGGTTATACACGTAATTTCGTTGTAAATGGGGTGCTTTATGTCGCTCCCGGTCATAGCTGGATTGTGAGGGGAAAAGGCAGGTGGGAGCAGGGAGAGGAGGTGAATGTGACCTTTGAGGATGCTACAGTAGTGTGTAAGACGCCCAAGGATTCCATTCTTATTTATAATACCAGGGTAAGTTATGAGTTACAGGGGCATACTATGGAGGGGAATGGGGGTCGGGTGTACTGGCAGTCGGAGGACACGCTTTATGCGGAACTTTCGCGTTATGGCGTGGATATGGCGGTGTCCGATTACAGTGCGGATTCGGTTTCTTTCGTATACGAACGTCAGTATGACCGTCCGTTGGCCGGCAAGTTAAGGGATAATGCTTTAAAATATAAGGTGGCGAATCAGGAAGAGCTGTTTCCGCAGTTTATTTCGTACGATACGGATATAAAAATCGATTCGCTGTTCCCGGGCATCTCTTTTCGTGGGGGAATCCAGTATGACGGGATGAAGTTGTCGGGTTTCAGTGATAAGGAACGGCCTGCGTGTGTGCACATAGCGCCGAATGACACGACCCACATGTATGTGTATTCCACCCGTTTTTCGATAGACACAGCGCGGGTCGTATCGGGAACCTCCCGGATGGTCCTTCCTTTGGGGTCCGGTCGTTTTTCCCATCCCAATGTGAATTTTGCCTATACCCGAAAAGACCATACGGTGACGGTAAAGCGTATTTCGGAGCAGAGTCAGCACCTTCCTTTCCGTGACGATTACCATCAGATTTTATTCAGTGTGGAACAGTTGATATGGCCGGTGGACAGCAGTTATGTGACGATGTGCATGAACAGCCGTTCCGGGCTGTTCAAGGCGGAGGTGGAGTCGCTGGATTTTTTCAATGATATTCTTTATGACCAGATGCAGGGAATTGATGAAATTCATCCCCTTAACGGACTTCACAAGGCGTCGGTGATGTTGGGTACGAAAACTTTTTCGATGAGCGATTATGCCGGAATTATGAAAAAGCCGATAGACCAGTTGAGGAAGCAGGTTATTTCTCTTTCGTATGATAATTTTTTGGATTTTGACGAAGCGAGTGATGAAGTGACATTGAAAGAGCGTTTGTTTCATTATACCGATGCCCGTGTCGGGAAACAGGATTATGATAACATCCGCTTTGCTTCCCTGCCGAAAAATTCACGGACGAATGCCGTGTTGGATTTGAGAAATTACCAGTTGAAAATCTATGGGGTGGATAAATTTACTATCAGTGAAGCCAAGGATGTGTATGTAGAGCCTTCGGACAAGTCGGTCGTGATGATGAAAAACCGGGATATGGAGTTCAATGGAAAGCTGAAAGCGGGCATGTTTGATATGTACGGCAACAAGCTCTATTTTTCCTATGATAAATATACCATCGGGCTGACACAGGTGGATTCGACCGGAATGTATATAGCGGATAAAAAGACAGGTAAGCGCGGAAGGAGGGTAAATTCTCTGATACGGGATGTGACCGGAGATATTGAAATTGATAAACCGAATAATAAATCGGGTAAGAAAGATGTGCCGGGGTATCCGATTTTTCATTCCACCAAGGAGTCGTATGTTTATTTTGACGCACCGTCTGTTTGTAACGGTGTGTATAAGAAGGAGAAATTCTATTTTGTCATTAAGCCTTATACGCTGAAAAATATCAATGATTCGGACAAGTTCCGGTATGCTTTTGGCGGTATACTGGTTTCCAATATTGTCCCGGATATACAGGATACATTAAAGTTGATGGCGGATAATTCGCTGGGTATGAAGTATCAGACGCCGGATCAGGGATTGGCGCTCTATGAGAAGGGAAATCTGAAAAACCGGATTGAGCTGAGCCAGAAGGGGTTTATTGCTGACGGGAAAGTGGAGCTGAACGGAAGTCGTTTTGAGTCGTCTTCTATTCTGATGATGCCCGACACGATGTTGTCGGTGACACCTCTGCTGCTGGTGGATGGAGTTGAAGGTCGCCGGCCCGGGGCAAAGGGAGAGCAGGTGAAGGTAACGTATCTGAAAAATCAGGGGAATATGTTGGCGAGATCTACAAAACAACCGTTTTCCGTGTATGGCGATCGGATAAAGCATGAAGGGACACTGATGGTGTATGACGATTTGCTGGATGCCGACGGTAAGTTGGAATTGAAGGGAGCGCGGCTGACTTCCCGTTTGTTTCATTTGGAAGCCAATAATATCCTGTCCGACCAGACTGATTTGCAATTGAGTTCTTTTGCCAATAAGAATATACAGTTGAATACGGCCAATGTGCAGGCGAATATCGATTTGATACAGAATAAGGGTAAGTTTATGAACAATGCCGACGCCAATATGGCTGATTTCCCGTCCAACCGCTACCGCTGTTCGTTCAAGAGTTTCACGTGGTATATGAATGAGGCGTATCTGAATATCGGAATTGAGGATGAAAAAGAGTTGCAGCGTATCTGGCGGATTGAGGATGTGATGCGTATGCCGGAGGAGGGGAAGAATCTGTTTGTCTCTACCGACAAGGCTTGTGATTCGCTTTCTTTCATGGCTCCTCTGGCGCGCTACAATCTGAATACGGGTGATATTCAGTGCCAGTGGGTAAACCATATTGACTTGGCCAACGGGCGTTTTTATCCGGATTTGGGAAAAATCAATATCAGCGGTTTAGGGGATATTGAGGAGTTTAAAAACGGTTTGCTGGTATGCGACCGCATTGACCGTAACAAGCAATTGACGCAGGTGGGGCTGAAACTGAAAGGACGTTTGGCGTTTAACGGAAACGGGGATTACGATTACATCAACCAGGACAAGCAGAGGAGTGTGATTCATTTTACGCAAATCGGGGTGGATACGTCGCGGAACATCTATGCCAAAGTGGATATGAAGCCCGAAGCGAAGTTTGATTTAAACCGGGGAATCACGTATAAAGGCAATATTTACCTCTATTCGAAACAGAAAGATTTGTTTTTTAACGGATATGTCCGGCTTACGGCGGATGATACCTATCTGAAACATACCTGGCTGAAAGTGAAGACTTATTTTGCGGCTCAGGACATACGGGTGCCGGTGGAGATTGAGAATCGGGACGACAAGGGAAAACATGTTTATAACGGGATTTTCCTGAATGTGGATAAAACGGTGAAACCTTATGCTTCTTATCTGAGCAATCGTATTTTCTATAATGATGCGGTGTTGCTGGGCGGCCACGGCGAGTTGGTGTGGTTGGAAAAGGAAAAGAAGTATCTGATCCGGGATACGCAGGTGGATCCGTATTACCATTTGTGTTATACGCCTGAACAGACTACGGTTTCGGGATTTGGTAGGATCGGTATGGAAATGGATATTCCCGGTATCCGCCAATGGGCAGCGGGAAATGTCAGTTACAATCTGAAAGAAGAGGGGTTTAAGATGGAGAATATGTTGTATGTGCTGGATTTTGTGTTACTGGGTAAGATGGAGAGTGTCATGCTCCGGGATTTTGCCGATAAGAAACGGCGTGCCATTACTCCCGATGCTTCGTTGGTTTCCAAGGTGACGGCATTGTATGGAAAAGAAATGGCGCCCTTGGCTATGAAGCAGCTCGGAAAAAGCAGCAATAATATCCCGGATTCGCTGAGTCGTTTTTTAGTGATGGATTCGCTGAATATCAATTGGGATGTGCAGAAACGTTCGTACGTGGCAAATGGCAAGGCGATAATCCGTACCGTACTGAAACGCCCTGTGGAGGAAGAGTACAATGTGGCGATGGAGTTGGTGCGGCGGCGTATGGGAAATCAGTTGTATTTATACATTTACAACGACCAGAAATGGTATTATTTTGAGTATCTGGATAAATCTCTCTTTACGCTTTCATCCAATGCCGAGTACAATGATATTCTCCGGAATGAAAAAGCGGATAAGAAGGTGATACAGAATAAAGAAAAACAGACGTTATATACAATTACGCTGTGTCCCGATTCCAAGAAGAACCGTTTCCTCAAACGGGTGGGATTGTAAGCGTGAATGACAGAACAGAGAATTTATGACAACAAAAGAGAGATACGAAGGGTTTATCCGCTGGTTTTCGGAGCACATGCCCGTGGCGGAGAGTGAATTGAAGTATGAAAATCCGTTCCAGTTGCTGGTGGCGGTGGTGTTATCGGCACAGTGTACGGACAAACGGGTGAATATGACGACTCCGGCTTTGTTCCGGCGGTTCCCGGATGCGTTTGCGATGGCTGCCGGGAGTGTGGAGGAGATTTATGAATTGATAAAGTCCATTTCTTACCCAAACAACAAGTCTAAACACCTTTCGGCCATGGCGAAGAAGTTGGCAGAGGATTTTAACGGCGTGGTGCCGGACGACATGGAGCTGTTACAGACTCTTCCGGGGGTAGGCAGGAAAACAGCCAACGTCGTGGAAGCTGTGGCTTTCCACAAGCCTGCGATGCCTGTAGATACCCATGTATTCCGGGTGGCTGACCGTATCGGCTTGGTGACGAATGCCAAAACGCCTTTGGAGACGGAGAAACAGTTGGTGAAAAATATTCCGGCGGAGATTCTTTCTACGGCTCACCATTGGCTCATACTGCACGGACGTTATGTGTGTATGGCGCGAAAACCGAAGTGTGAGGAGTGTGGTATCCGGGCTTATTGCCGGTATGACGGAAAACAGAAGAAGTAACAGGAATGAAAAAGGTTTGAAATTATGGGATGTAGCAGCAGAAGGAAACCGGATTGGTTAAAGATAAAATTGCCCAAAGGCCAGCTTTCGGTTGAGGTACTGAACGTGGTGCGTGGACATAATTTGCATACGATTTGTACGAGTGGCATGTGTCCCAACCAGGGAGAGTGTTGGGGATGCGGAACGGCAACTTTTATGATTTGCGGGGATGTGTGTACACGGGGATGTCGTTTTTGTAATGTGAAAACCGGTCGTCCGGCTCCTTTGGATACCGGGGAACCGGAACATATTGCGGAGTCGGTCCGGTTATTGAAACTGAAACATGTCGTATTGACTTCTGTGGACAGGGATGATTTGGATGATTTGGGGGCGGGACATTGGGTGAAAGTGATAGAGGCTGTGAAGCGTGAGAATGAGAGGGTGACTATGGAAGTGCTGATTCCCGACTTTCAGGGGAGACGGGAATTGATACGGCAGGTGATAGAAGCGTGTCCTGAGGTGATTTCACACAATTTGGAAACGGTGAGACGGCTCACACCTTCCATACGTAGTCGGGCTACGTATGATATGTCGCTGGAGGTGGTAAGGCAGGTGGCGGAGTCCGGTGTAATTTCCAAGTCGGGTATTATGCTGGGATTGGGGGAGACACGGGAGGAGATTCTCCAGACGATGGATGACTTGCGTTCCGTGGGATGCCGGGTCATGACCATCGGACAATATTTGCAGCCGACGGCTGCTAATGTGGAGGTAAAAGAGTATGTTACTCCGCAGGTGTTTGATGAATACAAGCGGATTGGGTTGGAAAAAGGATTTACGCATGTGGAGAGCGGGCCGTTGGTGCGGTCGAGCTATCATGCGGAACGGCATATAAAATAAGGGGAACGGGTATGTTAACGGGTAGAGAAACGGAATTCAGCGACTTAGGGATAAGGGATTACCGGAAGGTGTGGGAGATGCAGCAGCAGGTTCTGGAGGAGGTGAAGCAGCGGAAAATGCAGGGGAAAGCGGTTCCCGGCTATCTCTTTTTTGTGGAGCATCCGCCTGTCTATACCTTGGGAAAGAGTGGTAAAGAGGCAAATATGCTCATGGATGCCTTACAGTTGCGAGCAAGATGCGCCGAGTTTATAAAGGTGGACAGGGGTGGTGATATTACGTTCCACGGGCCAGGACAGTTGGTGGTATATCCTGTGGTGGATTTGGAGAGTTTCGGTATGGGAGTGAAAGAATATGTCTGGGCGCTGGAGGAGGTGGTGATTGGTACGCTCGGAAAATACGGTTTGTCTGGTAGTCGGGTAGATGGTGCTACGGGTGTGTGGTTAGGGACGGGCACCCTTGACGAAAGAAAGATTTGTGCCATTGGAGTGAAGTGTTCCCGCTATGTGACGATGCATGGGTTTGCCCTGAACGTGAATACTGATTTGTCGTACTTTGATGCCATCCACCCTTGCGGTTTTGTAGACAAGGGGGTGACTTCGCTGCAAAAAGAGCTAAAAAGGGCGGTAGACATGGAGGAGGTGAAGGCGGAAGTGCTTCGGCAATTTCAGACGGTGATGGATATGAAAATAAATACTAATACAATAGAAAAATGAAAAGAAGTTTAAGTTTATTGGTGGGGTTGTTGTGCTTCGGAAGGGTTTTTTCTCAGGATGCACAGCCCTCGGAAGAGATGAAAAAAGTGGCGGAGCAATTGCGTTTGCCGGAGATAAAGAAAGGGGATGTACGGGTTGCGTTGCCTGTCGTACCGGAGGGATATGTATTGAAATTGGTGGGGACGGACCGTCTTCCGGTGGTAGACCTGGAGGGGAACATCGGGAAAGTGCTGTCGGATGCGGAGGTGCATTTTTATTTTCAGTTGGAGCATCCGCAGTCAGGTGAAGTATTGGATGTTACCCATTTGAGTGGGGTGGTTCCGGGTACTAAAACAGTGGTGTCCGGTGGAAATGCCTGTCCGTCGGTAATTCCTGCCATTCGGGAATGGTGGGGTGGTAAAGGAGAGTTGGCGTTGTCCGGAAAGGTTGAGATTGTGGTGGATGCCCGTTATACGAAAGAGTTGCGGAACAAGGCGCAGATACTGGCGGATGATTTGTCCAGCCTTTACGGTTTGAAGTGTAAGGTGAAAGAAGGTAATAGCGGAGAAGGGAATGTCTTTTTGACGCTGGCTACCAAGGACAAGCAGTTGGGAGAGGAAGGTTACCGGATGAACATCGGCAAGCAAATCAAGATAGAGGGTGTTGCTGCGAAAGGTGTTTTTTGGGGTACGCGTACTCTGTTGCAGATGGCCGCACAGAATAACCTGCATTTTCCTGTAGGTGAAATCCGGGATTATCCGAAGTATTCGCGTCGCGGATTTATGCTGGATGTAGGCCGGAAATTTTTCCGTCTGGAGTTTTTGCAGGCGTATGTGAAAATCATGGCTTATTACAAGATGAATGAGTTCCACATACATCTGAATGACAACGGTTTTATACAGTTTTTTGATAACGACTGGGACAAGACATATGCTGCTTTCCGTTTGGAATGCGAGACGTATCCCGGCCTGACGGCTAAAGATGGTTTTTATACTAAACGCCAGTTTACGGATTTGCAGTTGGACGGTATGGAGCATGGTGTGAATGTGTTGCCGGAGATTGATATTCCGGCTCATTCCCTGGCTTTTTCGCATTATCGTAAATCTTTGGGAAGCAGTAAGTATGGCATGGACCACCTGGACTTGTCCAATCCTGAGATTTATCCTTTCTTCGATAGTCTGCTTATGGAGTATATCGGAGGACCTTCGCCGGTGTTTGTGGGACCGGAAGTACATATCGGGACAGATGAATATGCCAAAGAGGAAGCTGAAAATTTCCGCCGTTTTACGGACCATTATCTGAAATATGTTCAGAGTTTCGGCAAGCGTGCCCGTTTGTGGGGTGCTTTGACGCATGCACAGGGAAATACGCCTGTGACATCCGAAAATGTAATCATGAATGCATGGTATAACGGCTATGCCGACCCGAAGGAGATGATGAAGCAGGGATACGACTTAATCAGTACGCCCGACGGATGGTTGTATATTGTACCGGCTGCGGGATATTATTATGATTATCTGAATTTGGAAAAGTTGTATAAGGACTGGGAACCCGTACAGATAGGAGGTGAGTTGTTCCCGCTGGGACATCCGCAGATTTTGGGAGGTACGTTTGCCGTATGGAACGACCATTGCGGCAACGGTATTTCGGAGAAGGATGTGCACCACCGTACTTTCCCGGCATTGCAGGTACTGGCACAAAAAATGTGGATGGGTAAGTCGGACGTCGCTTATCCGGATTTTGCAGGACTGGCTGCCGGAACGTGTGAGGCCCCCGGAGTGAATCTGATGGGAAAAATATCTTCTGCGGGAGAGGTTGTGGCGGATTATCGTTTTGCTACGGACGGCGGAAAGGATTTCTCCGGTAACGGCTATGATTTCAAGGTTGCAAAGTCCAAAGGGAAAGGATTGGTATTGAAAGAAAATACGGCAATTGAGACGCCGATAGTGGAAATCGGATACGATTATACGGTGGAATTTGAGATGTTGCCTTCTTCTGTAATGAAGCAGGAAGCCGTATTATTTGCTTCTCCGAATGCCTCGGTTGTCTATACGCCCGACCACAAACTCGGTTTCAGACGGGACGGTTATTTCTATACTTTTTCCCATGTGTTTCAGCCGGATGTGTTGGTAAAAGTGAAGGTTGTCGGTGATGCGAAGGGAACGTCTTTGTATGTGAACGGTGAGAAGGTGGAGCATCTGGGTGCGGAAAAGAAGCTGTTCAAGAATCTGAAAGGCAAAGAGAGTGCGATGTATATCCAGCACACACTGGTGTTCCCGTTGCAATACATTGGGAGTACGGAGAACGGATTTTGCGGGGAACTCAGAAGTCTGAAGGTGTATAACAAAAAAATGGAATAAGGATGAGAGTATGGTGCTGTTTAATGTGCCTGCTTTGCGGAATCCAAACGGGATGGGGACAGAATCTGATTCCCCATCCTGTTTTTGTGAAAACCGCTCCGCAGGAGGAATATGTGTTTGGCGACAAGGTCGTGATTGCTTTGTCGTCCGATGAGTTGAAAAATGAAGCAGAGGAATTGCGGAAGGTGATAAAAGACCGGACGGGTAAGGAGGCGGAGATTGTGCGGGGCGGGAAGATACTCCGGGGGACGGTTTGCCTGAAAGTGGATGCTGCTGTAGCGGATGAGGAAGGGTATGAACTGACGGTGAATGCTTCGGATGTTTGTATTACGGGAAAGACTGCGGCTGGTGTTTTTTACGGCATACAGACGTTCGACCAGCTTCTGGCGGGAGACGGGGGAAGCCGTTTGTGTACTTCTGTCGGAGGTGTGACGATTACGGATAGTCCCCGTTTCGGATACAGGGCTTTGATGCTCGACCCTGCCCGGCATTTCATACCGCTTGACGAGGTAAAACGGTTTATCGATCTGATGGCGCGTTTCAAGTTTAATGTCTTGCAACTTCATCTCACAGATGATCAGGGATGGCGGGTGGAAATCAAGGCTTTCCCTGCTCTTACGGAGAAGGGGGCTCACCGGAATCCTAAAGGGGGCATGAACGGGTCTGATAACGGCTATTATACACAGGAGGAGTTGAAGGAATTGGTGGCGTATGCTGCCCGCAAGCATGTGGAAATCGTGCCTGAACTGGATATTCCGGGACATACGGCAGCTGCTGTATATGCCTATCCTTATTTGGGCTGTCAGCGGAGCGATACCCTGCCGTTGGTGTTGGGGGAAACGACAGACCGTATGCTTTGTGCTGCCGAAGAAGGAACGTATGATTTTTATGACAAGGTGATAGGTGAAGTGAGCCGCCTGTTTCCTTCCCGGAGGATTCATCTGGGAGGGGATGAAGCCGTGATGGAAAAGAATTGGGGCGTGTGTCCCCGTTGCCGGGCACTGATGAAGGAGAAAGGGTTCCGGAAGACGGATGAACTGATGGGATGGTTTTTCGGACGGATAGAAAAGAGCGTGAAGCGCAACGGGAAAGAGATGCTGTTGTGGTGCGAACTGGATAATATCCGTATGCCTGCCGAAAGGTTTCTTTTCGACTATCCGAAAGACTGCACGTTGTTTACGTGGCGGATGGGTTTGACTCCCAAAACGATTGAACTGACCGCACGTGCCGGAATCAAGTTGATAGCTTCGCCGGGGGAATATTGTTATTTTGATTATCCGCAGTGGAAGGGTGATTTGCCGGAGTTCAACAATTGGGGGATGCCGTTGTTGTCGCTGCAACAGGCGTATACTTTTGATCCCGGTTACGGTTTGCCGCAAGAAAAACAGTCACACATTATCGGTGTGGCGGGTTTGCTGTGGGGTGAAGCGATGAAGGACATGAACCGGGTGACGTATATGGCTTATCCGCGGGCATTGGCATTGGCGGAAGCCGGTTGGAGCCGGATGGAAAACCGCAGTTGGGAGTCGTTCAAGAGCCGTATGTATCCTTTGCTGTCGGATTTGATGCGGAAAGGGGTCAGTTTTCGGGTACCCTTTGAAGTTTGCGGCTCACACTAAAGCTTTTCAGCACTTCTTTGGCGGTGACGTATCCTTGTTCGTAAATCTCTTTGGCCCGGTCGAGGTCAAAGAGACTGAACCGGATCATGTTGTCGGGGGCGATGACAAGATCAGCCAGTTTGCGGTCGATCCGGCTGTTGGAGGCGAGGGTGAGATGTAACGAACGCTCGGCGATGCGGAGCATGTTGGCTGCCTCCTGCTTCTGGTCGATGGAGTTGATTTCAACGGCAATAACCGTTTCGCACAGTTCGCGGATGGGGCGTACGGGCAGGTTCATGAACACCCCGCCGTCTACGTAATGAATGCCGTCGATTTGTGTGGGTGTAAACAGGAGGGGGATGGAGCAGGAGGCAACAATCCGCGGGATGAGTTCGCCTTGATCGAAGTGTACGGAGGTGGCATTTGTCACATCGGTAGCAGTGACTACTAACGGAATCTTCAACTCGTCGAAGGTCTGAATCTGCAAGAACTCCTGCAGATGGTTCCTCATTTTCGACATGGACATGAATCCGCTTTTTGACAGGGTGAACCGGGCAAAGTGCATCATTTTTTTGCGGACAAAGAAACGGAGGCACTCTTCGGGATACCGTTCGGCGGCGAGCATTGCTCCGGCAATGGCTCCCGCGCTGGTGCCCGAAATAATGTCCGGCCTGATGCCGTATTCATTCATTGCCTGCATCACCCCGAAATGAGCCAATCCCCGCGCACCTCCTCCGCTGAGTGCCAACCCCAATTTGTATTTAAGCGGTCTGTTCATCGTTCTGTATTGCTGTTGATTATCTCTCCTGTGTAAAAAGTAGTATTAGTACGGAAACCTTCCGTTAAAGTAAAGCCTTCTCCGGATTAAATATCCTTAATTTATAATACCGGATGAAAATGCGGGTATTTTGCTGATACCGGGAATGAAATCATATTGAATGTTCTAATTGCTTGGCGTTTTTATGATTCAGAAAATCAATGCATAGGACTGTTTGTAGAGCCTTACGGAAATGGCTTGTTTTAGGAAATGTCGGATTTTCGAGAGGTGTTGGTATCGCTTTTTGTGGAAAAATCCTTAATTTCGTTGAATTAATTCCGGAAGATTCCGGGCAAATGAAAGAGTATGAAAATTGTTTATAGTAAGACGACTTACCGGAATGTCGGGTACCGGGCATTGATTGCAATTCTTATGGGGGTGGTGTTGGTGGTGTGGCCGGATGTGGCATTGAAATCGCTGGTAATGTTTATCGGTTTCCTGTTTTTGTTCAGTGGCATAATGGCTTCCATCATTTCCTATCGCAGACAGCAGGCGGAGGAGCGTCAGGGCAGTATGTTTTCGATGAATGGCGTGGGGAGCATCATTTTAGGGGCTTTATTGATTTCCGTGCCCCTGTTTTTCACGACGATACTGATGTTCCTTCTGGGAGGGATTCTGGTGTTGGCGGCTATCGCCCAGTTGGCTGGTTTATCGATGGCGCGGCAGATGGGGAACGTGTCAGTGGTAAATTATATTTTTCCCGTGCTGATATTGTTGGCGGGGTTGGTGGTCATCTTCCGTCCGTGGGGTAGTGCGGCGTATGTCGTGATTATCTTGGGCTATACCGCTATATTTTATGGTATTACCGATCTTATCAGCCACTATCAAATCAATAAATTGCGTAAGCGGCACGATGCCGAACAGAAATCCCATTCCCGGGCCGATATCGAAGATGCCGATTATGAGGAAGTAGATTAAAGGGAAAGGATGAGCATCAGGAAGAAGAAGAGGATGACAGCTAAAATAACGCCTTTTGCGGCGTTATTTTTTTTGTAATGGAGGAAGAGGTAGAAAAGTGCCAGGTCGGCAAAAAAGATGCCGACGGCAATGATTTTCAGGTATACTTTGAGGGTAAAAGCCTGTTGTATGAACTCTCCCGGAGTCAGATAGCTGAACCGGAAGAGATAAAACAGAGCGATTACCAGAAAGGGAGCCAGGAGCCCCGGAATCAGACCTGTGTATAATTTGTCTTTCATACTGCGGGTTATCCTTGAAATTCTATTTCCGTAAAGAATTGTGGCACATGAAAGTTGGGCGTGGGGGTGTCGATGGGTTGCCACGACAGGAAATGAGGTTTGCTCAGGTTATCGCCGCATTTATAAACATTGGCTTTGGCTTTCAGGCCGTTGAGTTGCTTGACGTCGTGTTTGAAAAGAGCGGTTGCCGGGATGGCTACTGTCAGCGTCCAAACATTATCACCCGTTTTTTCCTCAAAGTTAGCTTCTCCGAGAGTGGAATAGCGTTTGATGGATTGCATTACTTCTGTGTTGCCGTGGGTGGCGTGGGGGCGTTCCTTCCGGAATCCCGCCAGGGCTTTGCCGATACAAGTAAATTCAAAGTTGTAGTATCCGCTGTCGTCTAAGGACAGGAAAAATTCGACGCAGGAATCCGTCCACACCTCACCGTTGTCTTCGGTGACCTGTGCCATTGTGAAATTTTCCTTTACGTCAAAACGGATGAAGATAACTTCTCCGTTGTGTGCTATACGGAATTCCGCTTGCGGGGCATAGGGGTAGTCGTTAGCCCAGTTATTGCAGGCGATTCCCCGGGAGGGAAGTGCTTCGAGCTGGCTGGCGGCTTCCTGCATGCGGCAGGCATCTAAATCCGCGAATAAAGGTATTGAATACATTCCAGTTGTCTGTTTAAAAGCAAAGGACAGAAAACAAGTTCCTGTCCTTCGGTGTTTTTTATTTTCTTTTTCCGATCTCTTCTTTCACCACATCACACATTTGTGTGTATTGGGCTTCCATGCTTTGCAGCAGTTTGTGCTGTGCTCGTGCACGTACGAGGTTGTGCACCTGGCTTTTCACTTTGTAGTACTTGTCGCCGTCGATATAGTCCATCAGGAAGCGTAACACCTGTTCGTAGGTGATGTATTTGGCGGAGAAAGCCAGATAGTCGATTTCGCATTGGTTCAGGAATCCGGCGGTTTCGGACAGATACCCCTGGGTGTAACCCCGGAAAATGTCCATATCCATGGATACATTGTCCAGGTTTTCATCGTCTTCCAATCCGGTATTGGTATAGGAACGCATGGCGTCACCGTAATCGTTCAGACAGGTGCTGCTCAATACGGTATCCAAGTCAATTACGCAGAGTACATTGCCTTGTTTGTCAAACAGGATATTGTTGATTTTGGTGTCATTGTGTGTAACGCGGGTGGGGATGGTGCCATTCTCAACCAATTCCCAGAAATGCAGCATCTCTTCTCTGCGGCGTTCAATCCATTGGATTTCGCTCGGTACGGTGGCTTTCCGTCCGACGGGGTCTTTAGCGAGCACTTCGTCCCATTGCTTGAAGCGGTAGCGGATGTTGTGGAACCCTGGCAAAATATCGGTCAGAGGTTCTTTGAAATCTGAAAGCATCGCCTGGAATTTTCCGATTCCCTTTCCTCCCTGGTAGGCCAGTGCGGGAGTATCGGCTTTCTGGTAAGCAATGGTGTCGCTGATGAATACGCATACAGCCCAAAATTCGCCGTCTTCGTCTTCGTAGTAATATTTCCCGTCGTGGGTTGGGATAATCGTCATGGCTTCGCGCATCGGATCGCCTCCGGCGGCCGTGATTTTCTTTTTCAGGTGTGTGGTCACCCGGTAGATGTTGTCCATCATTGCGGGGACATTCTGGAAAATATTTTTGTTTTTACGTTGCAGGATATAGTTCGGTGTCGTGGCTTCCGCTGTCGTGATGAGTAAAGTGTCATTGATAAAACCTTCTCCCAACGGCTTTACTGATAGGATGGTTCCTTCCAGTTGAAACTGGCTGCAAATTTTATTCAATCTATTTTCCATGATTTTTTTGTTTTGTATAATATCGATTGGTTTATAATTAAAAATACCACATTTAATAAAGCTGTCAGCCGGAATGTAAACGTTTTCCGTTGGGCCTTGTCCGACTTATGCGGGGTAAAGATAGTAAAAAAGGATACTTTGTAAAATATTTTAATAAAAAAACACAATCGGCGAAAACTCCTTTGTCCGATAGCCTCCGGCTGCCGGAGTGAAAACCTTCCGGCGGAAATTTACGTATCAGAATTGATTTTTACTTCTTTTCATGGATTTTCAGTTATGGATATTGTCGGTTTCTTAGGGGATTTAGGCATCCATGTTCACGGTGAACATGCGGCAACAACTGTGAACACGCTGGGCGAGTTTGTCGTAGTGGTTCTGATTGCCTTGCTGGTGACGCTGATACTGCGGAAATGGCTTTCGCTGCTGATTTGGAAGCTGATGCAAAAGAAACCCGGTTCCTGGCATGAGGTGTTTTATCAGCAACGTTTTTTCAGTAAGCTGTCCTATTTGGTGGCACCGGTGGCCTGTTATATCCTGCTGTCGAAATTTACGCATTGGGATTATGCCGATATTCTCCGACGATTGCTGGATATTTGGCTGGTGATTGTCTGCATGGTCATTCTCTTTTCGCTACTCGAAATCATTAACCGCATTTACGACAGTTACCCGGTGGCGAAAAACCGTCCGATAACCGTATTTATCCAGGTCTTTAAAGTCTTTATCTACACCGTGGCAGCGATAGTGATTATCAGTATCCTGGTGAATAAATCGCCGGAGCACCTGTTGGTCGGAGTGGGTGCCTTTGCTGCTGTGTTGTTACTGGTATTCCGGGATTCCATTCTGGGGTTTGTGGCCGGAGTGCAGTTGATTGCCAACAAAATGGTGCACATCGGTGACTGGATTGTGATGCCAAGCAACCATGCCAACGGAACGGTGCTGGAGATCAATCTGTACACGGTGAAAGTACAGAATTGGGACATGACGATTTCGACCATCCCCACTTACCAGATGGTTTCCCAGTCCTTCGTCAATTGGCGGGGCATGCAGGAGTCTGCCGGTCGGCGCATTGAGAGGTATGTGAACATAGACCTCAGCACGGTGCACTTTCTGAGTGGGGAGGAGATAGAGATGTTCCGGAACTCGTCTTTCCTCAGGGAGTATATCGGACAGATGAATGAGGTATTGGGTAATTATAACAAGGACAAGAACAATCCGATTGACGAACGTCAGTTGACTAATCTGGGCATATTCCGTCAATACATGGAGGTGTGGCTGGATGCGAATCCCGACATAAATAAAAATATGACCCACATGGTGCGGCAGTTGCAGCCGACAGCCACGGGGGTGCCCATTGAAATCTATTGCTTTTCGCTAAAGCAGGAATGGGTGTCGTATGAAAAGGTGCAGTCGGACATTTTTGACCACGTATTTGCCGTTATTCCCCATTTCAACCTGAAAGTATTCCAGTATCCTACCGATGTTTTCACCCCGCAAAAGAATTGAAATAGTTTTCGTATTTCAATTTGTTGTGCTAATTTTGGAGGCTAAAAACCGAAAATATGGCAAATGCGAAGAAGAAAGTGAAATTATGGGACAGATTAAAGTATAAGTACAAACTTTCCATTCAGAATGAAACCTCCTACGAAGAGGTGTTCAGTATGAAACTTTCCCAGTTGCATGTTTTGATGGTCTTGAGTGTGCTGGCAGTCGTTTTGGTTTCCCTGACCATATTGCTGATTGCTTTTACCGGTCTGAAAGAGTTTATTCCGGGCTTCCCCGACGGGAATATGCGTCATGTCATTACTGAAAATGCCCTCCGGGTGGATTCGCTGGAAATTGAACTGAAAAAACGGGACAATTTTCTGAAATCCGTTCAGATGGTACTTCGGGGAGAGGACAACGGGGAGGTGGAATATCACCGGAACTCGGTGCAGGGAAACTATGACACCATTCAGTTCAGTATCAGTCCGGAAGAACATGAATTCCGGTCGGAAATCGAGGAGAAGGAACGTTTTAATCTGACAGTCAACCAACATAAGCACAACGACGGGTATTTTCATTTCTTTCCACCGGTGACGGGTATCGTTACCCGTGCTTTTGATGAAAAGGTGGGACATTACGGGACGGACCTGGTGGCTAAAAGCAGCGCGAAAGTAGTATCCGTTTTGGACGGTGTGGTGATATTTACCGACTGGACGGTAAAAACGGGATATGTGATTCAGGTGCAACATGCGAACAACCTGGTTTCCGTGTATAAGCATAATTCGACACTGTTGAAAAAGCAGGGGGATTATGTCCGGGCAGGGGAGATGATTGCAGTGGTTGGAAATACAGGGGAGGAGACAACGGGTCCCCATTTGCATTTTGAATTGTGGAAAGCTGGAAATCCGTTGAACCCGGAACAGTTTATCCAGTTTAAATAATTTTACACGGTAGTGTCATGAAAAATATTGCAATTCTGGGGTCCACAGGGTCTATCGGAACACAGACGCTTGAAGTAATAGAAGCACATCCCGACCTTTTTACTGCCGAGGTATTGACGGCAAACAACAATGTGGCTTTGTTGGCGGAGCAGGCGTTGAAATTCAAACCCAATGCCGTTGTTATCGGGAATGAAGAGAAATACACTGAACTGAAAGAAGCCCTGAAAAACGAAGATATAAAAGTGTTTGCAGGCAAAGAGGCTTTGGCGCAGGTAGTGACATTCGGCACGGTGGATGTTGTAGTGACGGCAACAGTGGGTTACAGCGGACTGTTTCCTACTGTAAATGCCATCCGGGCGGGGAAAGTGATAGCCTTGGCCAATAAGGAGACCTTGGTGGTGGCTGGAGAATTGATAAATGAACTGGTTGCAAAGCATAAAACGGCAATTCTGCCGGTGGATTCGGAACATTCCGCCATCTTTCAGTGTCTGGCGGGAGAAGTGGGTAATCCGGTAGAGAAAATCATTCTGACGGCTTCGGGAGGTCCTTTCCGGGGGAAGAGCTACGACGAACTGAAACAGGTGACTCCTCAGCAGGCACTCCGGCATCCGAACTGGAACATGGGAGCCAAAGTGACCATTGATTCCGCTTCGATGATGAATAAGGGTTTTGAAATGATTGAGGCCAAGTGGCTCTTTGGAGTCAGACCGGACCAGATACAGCCAATAGTGCATCCGCAGTCCATTGTGCATTCTATGGTGCAGTTTGCCGACGGGAGTATCAAGGCGCAGTTAGGCGTGCCGGACATGCGGCTACCCATACAATACGCACTGACCTACCCCGATCGCGTGCAATCGGCTTTCGGCAGGGTGGATTTTACCCAATATCCTTCCCTGACTTTTGAGGAACCCGACCGCAGGACTTTCCGTAATCTGGAACTGGCATACGAGTCGATGTTGCGTGGAGGAAACCGCTCATGCGTACTCAATGCGGCCAATGAAATTGCCGTAGACGCTTTTTTGAAAGAACAGATTTCTTTCACCGGCATGTCCGACCTGATAGAAAAGACGATGGAGCAGGTGGATTTTATTGCACATCCTTCGCTCGGTGATTATGTGGAAACAGACCGGAAAAGCCGTTGTGTCGCCCGGGAGTGGATGAAGAAATTAAGAAATTAAAAAGAACACGTGATGGATATATTGGTCAAAGTACTTCAGCTCGTACTGAGTCTTTCGATATTGGTGCTGTTTCATGAATTCGGGCATTTCCTTTTTGCCAAACTGTTCAAGACCCGGGTAGAGAAATTCTATATGTTTTTCAATCCCTGGTTTTCGTTGTTTAAATTCAAAAAGGGAGAGACGGAATACGGTATGGGGTGGCTGCCTTTAGGGGGCTATGTGAAAATTGCGGGGATGATCGACGAATCAATGGATACGGAGCAGATGAAAAATCCGCCGCAGCCTTGGGAGTTCCGGGCCAAACCGGCATGGCAGCGGTTGCTTATTATGCTGGGAGGGGTGATGGTTAATGTCGTACTGGCTTTTGTCATTTTCATCGGGGTGTTATATACCTGGGGAGAAACCTATCTGCCGGCGGATAATGTGAAATATGGTGTCACTTCTGAATTGGTATTCAAGGATATGGGTATCCGGAACGGGGATAAGATTGTAGCTTTGGACGGTCAGAAAGTAAACGACTTTTTTAATATCATTCCTAATATTCTTCTGAATGACCCGAAAAATATCGAGGTGGAGCGTGAAGGAAAGCGCGTAGTATTGCCGGTGCCCGAAACGCTGGTGGCAGAGCTGGTGCGGATTTCTTCGGTAAAGAATTTCCGGGCAGCTTCTTTACTGGCACCGCGACAGCTTATGGACAGTACGGTCGTGAGAGCGTTTGCGGAGTATTCGGCTGCCTATGATGCAGGGGTGAGAGCCGGAGACCGGATTTTGGCCATTAACGGCATACATTCCCGCTTTTACGACGAATTTACCGGTGTATTGGATTCGTTGAAAAATGAGAGAATAGAACTGGCGGTGCTCCGGGGAAAAGATACACTGCAAATCCCGATGGAGTTGGGACGTGACGGTAAATTAGGTGTCTATTTCGCCAATACGGACCGTCTGGAATTTGCCGTGCGGGAGTATTCCTTTGCTGCCGCCATCCCGGCAGGGATAAAAAAAGGCGTCTCCACGCTGAATTCTTATGTCAAACAATTGAAACTGTTGTTCTCCCCTGAGGTAAAAGCCTATAAATCGGTAGGAGGGGTGATGTCTATGGGTAACATCTTTCCCGGCGTATGGGACTGGCAAGTATTCTGGGAACTGACTGCATTCATTTCCATCATGCTGGCTGTCGTGAACATCCTGCCCGTTCCGGCTTTGGACGGAGGACATGTGTTATTTTTACTGTATGAAGTGATTACGCGCCGTAAACCGGGGGAGAAATTTTTGGAGTATGCCCAGGTCATCGGCATGATATTTTTAATTGCCCTGTTTATTCTGGTAAATGTCAATGATGTGGTGCGTTTCTTCGGCTAAGCGCCGGACAGGAACAGAATTAAGGAGTATTCATTTAAATCATCGGTAAGCAGATCGTATGAAAGCATTCATTTTGTTATTTTGGGTGGTGTGGACACTGGGCGCAGTTGCCCAGGAAGAAAAAATCCATTGGTTGACCATGACGGAAGCCGATAAATTGTATCAGGAAAATCCGAAACCGATGGTTATCGATTTTTACACGGATTGGTGCGGCTGGTGTAAGCACATGGACAAAACGACCTACACGAATCCGGCGGTCATAACTTTTATTAATAAATACTTCTACCCGGTAAAAATCAATGCCGAAGGCCGGGATACCCTTTATTTCCGGAATAAGATGTATGCTCCGGTAAAAAACGGGACCAAGATGCTGAGCAGCCTTGCCATAGAGATGCTGAAAGGCAAACTTTCCTATCCGACCACTGTTTTCTGGCATGGGAAGGAGAACATCGAACTGGTTGTACCGGGCTATCTGGATGTCGTGAAGATGGAGGCTTTTCTCATCTATTTTATTGAAGGAGCTTATCAGGGGACCAACATCAACGACTTTATTGCGGATTTTGAAAAGGTCTTTACCCCCAAGGAACAACCGGAAGAACCGAAAACCGTGACTTATTGGACCGATTTTAAGGAGTTGGACGGGAAACTGAAACAGGAGAACAAGAAAGTGCTGCTTTTTCTGTCGGCATCGTGGAACAATTCTTCCCGGATGATGGAACAGGTGGTATTCCCTGATTCCACTTTTGCCGCCCTGGCTGAAAAATATTTTTACTGTCTGCATCTGGACGTACAGGCGAAAGACACGGTTACTTTTATGAGCCACAGTTTTATGAATGCGGGACCTGCCAACAACAACCTGCATCAGTTGGCAATAGCGTTGAGCGATAAAATATTACGTGTTCCCAGCATCTATATTTTCGATAACGAGGGGAAACTGATGGAGCGGATTTATTTCTATCTGGACAGACGTCGGGGAAACATGATTCTCGATTACATCGGGACGGACACCTACAAAACCATGTCATGGGTGGACTATATGAAAATCAGGGAACGGGAGGGCATGTAAATAAATGAAGGCGGAAGATGAGATTTAAACTGATTTTGCTGATAAGTTGCTTTCCTTTTGTTTTTTTGGAAACGTTTGCCCGGGAATACCGCCGGATTGTTTTCTATAATGTCGAAAACCTTTTTGATACCCGGCATGACGAAGGGAAATGCGATGAAGAATTTACACCTTCCGGTCGTCAGTATTGGACACATACCCGGTACACGGATAAATTACAGAAGATTTCCAGAGCCATTCATGCGGCAGGAGAAGGAGAATTTCCTGCACTGGTCGGGCTGTGTGAGGTGGAAAACGGGCAGGTACTTACAGATTTGGTAAACAAAACCCTCCTTGCAGGGGCGGACTACGGAATTGTCCATCAGGATTCCCCGGATATTCGGGGTATTGATGTGGCTTTGTTGTACAGGCGTTCCTGTTTCCGGGTGTTAGGACGGCAGTTTATTCCGGTCGGGACTCCGCAAGATACCTCTTTCCGGACACGCGACGTATTGTATGTATCCGGGGTTTTGAAAAGTGCGGATACATTAAGACAAGACACCTTCCATTTGTTTGTCTGTCATTTTCCCTCTATGTCGGGAGGAGAGAGACAGAGCGAATGGAAAAGGAAACTGGCAGCCGCTGTAGTGAGATATCATGTCGATTCTATTCAGTTGCAGAATCCCCGTGCCGCTATTGTCCTGATGGGCGACTTTAACGGGAAGGCCGACCGTCCGGCGCTGAAAACAGTACTGAAAGCCCAAAAAACGGATTCCCGCCGGATTGAAAATACCCGCTTATATAATACGGGTTACTATTTGCTGAATGCTACTTCCGGGAGTTACAAATACCGGGGAGAATGGCAAACCATTGACCACATCATCGTGTCGGGGGTGTTGCTGAACGGCGGGCATGCTTTTCGTGCAGAGAAGCGACTGAAATCTTATGCTGCTGATTTCTTGATGGAAGAAGATAAAACCTATTTCGGGTACAAGCCCTGGCGCACATTTGTAGGTCCCCGTTATCTCGGGGGATACAGTGACCATTTGCCCGTTTATCTTGATATTCATTAAACAGACATCGGGAATCCCTGAGGATTCCCGAATTTTTGTGATAACAGACTAAATAAGAGTATAGATGAAGAAGGTTGTAAAAAGAGGATTGTTCGGTGTGCTGCTTCTTGTGGCATTGGGCATTATTTTTATACCCCGTTTGGGGTGGTTGGAAACGGAACCGACCCAGCAGGGGGGCAAAAAAGGGCGTGCGCAGGGCGGAAATCTGCCGGTGAGCGGAATTGTTGCACATTATACCGAATCGACCAACGGAATTACTGCCATGGGTACCATGTTGGCGAATGAGGAAGTGGAATTGGTGGCGGAGATTGTGGGAAAGGTGAAAGGTATCTATTTTCAGGAAGGCAGCCGGGTGAAAAAAGGGCAGTTGTTGCTGAAAGTGGATGATGCGGATTTACAGGCGCAGTTAGAGCGGGCGGAGTTCCAGCGCAAATTGCTGAGTGAGAAACTGGAGAGACAGCGCATATTGCTGAAACGGGAATCCATCAGCCGGGAGGCTTTCGACCAGTTGCAGACGGACTACAACGTTTTGCAGGCAGACATTGAATTATTGAATGTGAAAATCAGCCGGACGGAGATCCGGGCACCCTTTGACGGAGTAATGGGTTTCCGGTATGTCAGTGAAGGGAGCTATGTACAGCCCAATTCAAAAATTGCGGCAATCGTAGACAATTCGGTGCTCAAATTTGAGTTTTCCGTACCGGAAAAATATGCTTCGCAGGACTTGAAAGGCCGGAAAGTTTCTTTCCGGGTGACAGGAAACGATCGGATATACGAGGCAGAGGTATATGCCGTAGACCCGTTGATAGACGTGAAGACCCGTATGATTATGCTGCGTGCCCGTTTTTATAATGCCAAGAGCGAACTGATGCCGGGCATGTTTGCCAAAGGAAAACTGGTTGTCGGCGGAAAGAATGAGTATATCGCCGTACCGACGGAAGCGGTGGTGCCGGAGATGGAAGGGAAAAAGATATGGGTCGTGGAAAACGGAAAAGCCAAAAGCGTTCCCGTGGAAACGGAAAGCCGCAGTGCGAAATTCGTGGAAGTGATTTCCGGTATACAGCCTGGCGATACGGTATTGACCGGAGGATTGATGCAACTGCGGGAGGGCATGACGGTAAAAGTGAATCTGACCCGCCCTTAATTCCGCTTTTCTGATCGTTTATTTCAAATTGTTGGCCTTATGAGTTTATCCTCAACATGTATAAAACGACCGGTATTTGCAACGGTCATGAATATCATCCTTATATTGATAGGGTTTATCGGGTTGGTATTTTTGGGAGTGCGGGATTATCCGAGTGTGGACCCGCCCATTATTTCCGTATCCACCAGTTTTCCGGGTGCTAATGCCGATGTGATAGAAACCCAGATAACCGAGCCTTTGGAAGCTGCTATCAACGGTATTCCGGGCATTCGTTCACTGACCAGTACCAGCCGTGACGGGCGTAGTTTCATCACAGTGGAATTTGAGCTGGAGGTCGATTTGGAAACGGCGGCAAACGACGTACGGGACAAGGTTTCAGGAGCCATGCGGCGTTTGCCGAAAGATGTGGACCCGCCGACGGTGACGAAAGCCGATGCCGACGCACAGCCTATCTTCGGGGTTTCGTTGCGGAGTGACAAACGTTCGCTTATCGACTTGAGCATGTATGCCGAGCAATATTACAAAGAGCGGCTGCAAACCATATCGGGCGTCAGCAGTGTGACGATATGGGGGGAGAAACGCTATTCCGTCCGTTTGCGTATGGATCCCGCCCTATTGGCCGCCTATCGGGTAACACCTATGGACGTGAGGGATGCCGTTACGCGCGAAAATGTGGAATTGCCTTCGGGACGCATAGAGGGAGAGAATACCGAGTTGACTATCCGTACCTTGGGGCGGTTGATGACTATCGATGATTTCAACGCTTTAGTCATACGTGAAGAGGGCGACCGGGTAGTGCGTTTTCGCGATATTGGCGTGGCGGAAGTAGATGCGGAGGATGTGCGTTCGGTGATGAAACGCAACGGCATACCGATGGTTGCCTGTGTGATTATCCCGCAGCCGGGAGCTAACTACATTGATATAGTGGACCGGGCGTATGAGGTCATGAAAGACCTGGAAAAGGATTTGCCGGCAGACGTGGAAGCAGGTATTGCCTTTGATAATACCGTGTTTATCCGGAACTCCATCAATGAAGTGAAGGACACCATTTTTGAGGCGTTTGTGCTGGTGGTGCTCATTATATTCCTGTTCCTCCGGAACTGGCGGACAACGTTGATACCTGTACTTGCTATTCCGGTATCTCTTGTCGGAGCTTTCTTTATTATGTACCTGGCCGGTTTTACAATTAATATCCTGACCTTATTGGCAGTAGTGCTGGCGATTGGATTGGTCGTGGATGACGCCATTGTGGTGATGGAAAATATCTACACCAAAATAGAGGAGGGCATGTCGCCCAAAGAAGCGGGATTTAAAGGGTCGGAGGAGATCTTTTTTGCGGTGATAGCTACGACTGTGGCTTTGGTGGCGGTGTTTTTCCCGATTGTCTTTTTGCAGGGCACAACGGGGCGGCTGTTCCGGGAATTCAGTATCGTTATCACCGGAGCGGTCATTATTTCCTCTTTTGTGGCATTGACCTTTACGCCGATGATTTCCACCAAGTTATTGACACGAAATGTGACGGACAATTGGTTTTACCGCAAAACCGAGCCTTTCTTTGACGGACTGACGGAGCGTTACCGCAGAGGCCTGGAGGCTTTTATGCGCAGGCGTTATCTGGCTCCGTTGATATTGCTGTTTACAGGAGTGATTATTTATGCCCTGTGGAAGGCGACACCTTCCGAAATGGCCCCTTTGGAAGACCGTTCCAATGTCCGCATCATGTCTACCGCACCGGAGGGTGCTACATTTGAGTACATGAACCGTTATGCTTCCGAGCTTTCCGATTACCTGGAGAAGGAGGTGCCCGAACAGGAAATGACGATAGAAATGATCGGGATGGGAAATACCAATCGCTCAAACCTGAATCTGTGGTTAAAGGCTCCGGAAGAAAGAAGCCGGACACAGCAGGACATAGCCGACGAATTGGCCGTGAAAGTACGTCAGTTTACCGGTGCCCGGACGATGGTGTCCCAACAGCAGACTTTCGGCGGAAGAAGGGGAGGATTGCCGGTGGAATATGTAATCCAGGCAAAGAACCTGGAGGATTTAAAACGGGTGTTGCCCCGTTTTATGGAGGAAGTGAATAAAAGTCCGGTGTTTTCGGTAGCCGACCTGAATCTGAAATTTACGAAGCCGGAGCTGACCATCCATATCGACCGGGACAAGGCGGCAGTAATGGGTGTATCAATGCAAAACATTGCCCAGACGCTCCAGCTGACCATGAGTGAGCAGCGGGTGGGGTATTTTATCTTAAACGGAAAACAGTATCAGATATTCAGTCAGTTGGACCGGGAAAACCGGAACAAACCTTCCGACCTGCAATCCATATATGTGCGCAATAACAGTGGAGATTTGATTGCTTTGGATAATCTGGTGGTTACCAATGAAAGTTCCATGCCTCCCCAGTTGTACCGTTACGACCGTTTTGTTGCGGCCACCGTGTCTGCCGGACTGGCAAAGAAGAAAACTCTGTCGCAGGGGTTGGAAGAGATGGACCGTATTGCCGGGGAGGTGCTGGATGATAATTTTAAGACCACCCTTTCGGGGAGTTCAAAGGATTTTGTGGAGAGCTCTTCCAGTCTGATGTTTGCCTTTGTGCTGGCGCTTGTATTCATCTATCTGGTACTGGCAGCCCAGTTCGAGAGTTTCCGGGACCCGCTGATTATTATGCTGACCGTGCCTTTGGCACTGATTGGGGCAATGCTGGCGTTGTGGTATTTCGAGCAGACGATGAATATTTTCAGCCAGATCGGTATCATTATGCTGATAGGGCTGGTATCCAAAAACGGTATCCTGATTGTGGAATTTGCCAACCAGCGTAAACTCATGGGTGAACCGATGCTGGTGGCGGTCAAGAATGCCGCGGTCGCCCGTTTTCGTCCTATTCTGATGACCAGTTTATCGACGGTGTTGGGTATTTTACCGATGGCCATGGCAACGGGTGCCGGTGCAGAAAGCCGGGTAGCTATGGGTATTGCGGTGGTGGGAGGAATGGTTTGTGCCACCTTTTTATCCCTTTTTGTGATACCTGCCATTTATTCTTATTTGTCTTCCGATAAAATTACCGTTAAAGATTAATACAGAGATGAAAGCAAAGAGATTGTCCGGAGTTATTTTTTGTTTCATATTATGGTCTGCATCGGGGGGCTGGGCCCAATTGCCCCGTTTCACGCTGAATCAGTGTATTGAGCAGGCATTGGAGGCCAATTACTCCATTAAGATGGTGAGAAACGAACAATCGGTGGCAGAGAATAATGTCACCTATGCGCCTTTTTTGCCTACTGTCGGGCTTGATGCTCAGCAGAGCCAGAAAATCAATGATACCAAGACGGAGGCCAATGGTGAAGTCCGTAAACTTAACGGAGCGGAGACCAACAGTCTCTCTGCCGGAATAGGCTTGAACTGGCGGCTGTTTGACGGTATGGCGATGTTTACGACTTACGAACGCTACCAGGAGATGTTGGCGCGAGGGGAGTTAAAGACCCAGATAACGGTGGAGAATCTGATTGTGGAGGTAAGCTCGGCCTATTATAACGTGATTGTGCAGCACAGCAAACTGGATGCCTCCAAACATTCGCTCGAACTTTCCACCGAACGCTATAATGAAGCCCGCGACAAATATATGCTGGGGGTGCTTTCCGGTTTGGAACTCCAGCAGGCGAAAATCGACCTCAATGCCGACAGTTCCAAATACATGAAGCAGAAAGAATTGCTGAAAAGCTCCTACATCTCATTGAATATGCTGATGAACAGTGCGCTGGAACAGGATATGTATGTCCGCGATTCGATTGTATTGCGTCCGGTGTTGCTGTTGGACGAGTTGCGGAACAGTACACTGGAACACAATACTTCTCTGCTGATGGCACGCAAGGATCAGAAGATATCGGCAATGGACGTGAAGTTAGCCCGTTCGGCGCTATTCCCGACCCTGGATTTTAACGGAGGCTACAATTACAACCGGACAAAGACTCCGCAGGCAACGACTACACTGAACCGCACGAATGGGTTGTATTGGGGATTTACGCTGAGCGTCAATGTTTTTGACCGTCTGGAAAACCACCGTAAGATTAAAAATGCCCGTTTACAACAGGAGTATGCGGAGTGGTCCTACCGGGAAATCGAGTTGCAGATTCTGGCCGATTTGGCACAGTTGTATAACACATACGAAAACAACCTCCAGATTGTCAATTTCGAGAATGAAAGTGCAATAGTCGCTTTTGAAAACCTGGATGCCGCCCTGGAGAAATATAAGCTCGGTTCGCTCTCCGGTATTGAGTTCCGGGAATTTCAGCGGAGCTATATCGATGCCGTGGACCGGAAACTGGCGTCCATTTACCAGGCAAAAGTGTCGGAATTATCGTTGTTGCTGATTAGTGGCAGGATAGGAGAGATGGGACAGTCTTAAGCCGTCTCCTCCCGTCCGGCGGTGTAGTTTTTCCATTTTTCAATCAGGCGGCTCATGTCCTCCGGAAGAGGAGAATCGAAAGCCATTCTTTCACCCGTTGCCGGATGGGAAAAACCAAGCGTTTTGGCGTGCAGGGCCTGGCGGGGACAGAGTGTGAAACAATTGTTGACAAACTGCTTGTATTTGGAGAACGTTGTGCCTTTCAGTATCTCATGCCCCCCATACTCTGCATCGTTGAAGAGCGGATGGCCGATGTGTTTGAAATGCGCCCGGATTTGATGGGTACGCCCGGTTTCCAGAATACATTCCACAACGTTCACATATCCTAATCTTTCGATGACTTTATAGTGGGTAACGGCGTGTTTCCCATGACTGCCGTCCGGATATACGGCCATTGTTTTCCGGTTTACCGGATGGCGTCCGATATGGCCGGTGATTGTTCCGGTGTCTTCTTTCAGGTTGCCCCAGCATACGGCGATGTATTTCCGGTCGGAGGTCTTGTTGAAAAATTGAAGTGCCAGATGGGATTTGGCTTCTTCGGTCTTGGCAATAACCAGAAGGCCGGAAGTGTCTTTGTCGATACGGTGCACCAGACCGGGCCGGAAGTCGTTCCCCTGGAATAGGGGATTGTCTTTTAGATGCCAGGCTAAAGCATGGACCAAGGTACCGTTGAAATGGCCGAATGCAGGATGCACTACCATGCCGGCCTCTTTGTTGACGACGAGCAGATGTTCATCCTCATACACAATGTTGAGCGGAATGTTTTCCGGTATGATTTCAAAGTCCCGTTTCGGGTAGGACATAACCACCGAAATGACATCACCGGGCTTTACTTTGTAATTGGGCTTGACGGCTTTTTCATTGGCCCGGATGTTCCCAGCGTCCGCAGCCTCCTGTATTTTGGTACGGGAAGCATTGGGAAGGCGCGTCATCAGAAATTTATCAATCCGCAAGGGTATCTGACCACGGTCGGCTTCGATGCGGTAGTGTTCATACATTTCATTGCCGCCGGGTTGCTCTTCGTCCTCCAGCTCCAGTTCGTCCGTGTCCTCGTATTCTTCTGTCATAGGTTATTGCGTCACGATAAGCAGGGTATCCAATGCCTGGATTTTCTCATTGTTCAGGGTGATGTATAACTTCACATAGGTTCCGGCCTTTATTTTGGGGTGGATTTCCGGGTCGGGCTGCTGGAGATAGACGACAGCCATTGAGGTGTTGTTTCCTTTGATGCTGCCGTCGGGAATGATTTCTCCCGTATTGAGGTAATTTTCTTTCAGGTTCATCAATGCCTGGCTCAGTTGCATGCCTTGCAGCCGTGGGGTGGCAACCATGTTATGACCTCCTCCGTCGCCCAATACAAGGTCGATTACCGCTCCTTTCCGGAGCAGGGTGCCGGGTAAGATATCTTTTCCTTTGTATTGCAAACTCAATACCAGGTTTTTGAATTCCGACGGGGCGTAACTGATTTTTCCGGCTCTGAATCCCTTGGCTCGTAAAGTTTGCAGGCTTTGCCGGTAAGGAGCGTTATTCAACTGCGGGAAAGGCACCTTTTCGGGCGTATGGGCATTGGTGATGAGCTGAATCATGCGGTTTGCTTTGACATGCGCACCGTTCAGCGGATACTGTTCCAACACCACTCCCGGCTCTGCCGTTTCGTCATACAAGGAGTCCACTACCGTCACCCGTAACTGGTGGCTTGCAGCCACTTTCCCCGCTTCTTCCGGTGACAGCATCTGAAAAGCCGGAACGGAAATGTATTTCCCGTGGGAGGTATAGTTATCCAGACAGACGAGTACGAGATAGCCTCCGATAAACAGAATCAGAATAGCGGCGGACAGATTCAGGAGAAAAAAAGTCAGTCTCGGATATTTTGAAAACTTTATCATAATCCATGTGAGTTTTGTGGGCACGCATACCGCACGCAAAAATAGCGTAGATTTTTAAATATTCTGCTACTATTTTGTATTTTTGTCGCTTAAAGTTGAAAAGAAGCAAGCGATGAGTAATAGTGTTGCAAGAATCTTACTGGTAGTGGGATTGTTTTTACTATCCGGCGCCGTTTATGCGCAGAGTCCGGTGATAAAAAAATCGACGGATGTAATTGTGATCCGGGGAAAGAGCTATTATTTGCATGTCGTGGAGGAGGGGCAGACCCTTTTTTCCATTTGCAGGGCTTACGGAGTGGAACTCCAGGCAGTAAAGGAAGCGAACGACAAAAACGACAATACGATCAGTGTGTTTGATGTATTGAAAATCCCCTATACGGAACCGGCTCCGGCACAAGATGCCCGCTATTATTACCACAGAGTGGAAAAAGGGGAAACGTTGTATTCCATCTCCCGGCGTTTCGGGGTAAAGATAAAACAGATTCTCAAGGAAAACGAGCAGTATGTAAATGGCACGTTAGGCATAGGCGATTTGATCCGTTTGCCTTTGAGTGACCTGAAGAAAGAAGCGGAACCGGCTCCGGTAGCGGAGGAGGCTGTGGCAAAGCCGGAGAAGGAGGTGCAGGAAACGGAATCCGATAAATGGTATGGATTTGCGGAAGAGACGGAAAAACGGGATACGTTGCGGGACACTTTGTACCTGACCGGGGAAAAACCGGTGTTTGCGACACCGCTGCAAGAAGAAAAACCGGAATTTCTTTCCGACCCCTTTGTCCCCGAAAACAAGTATGTGAAAGTGGCGCTGTTGCTTCCCTTTTATGCGGCGGAAAATACGCGTATGAATGCGGCGGCAGACACTCTGCCGGCGGAGCGTGTCAGAAAACGGATTCTACCCAAGTCCACCCAGTTTGTCTATTTTTATGAAGGTTTCCTGATGGCTGTCGACAGCCTGAAAAAGGAGGGATACAAGATAGACCTGCATGTCTACGACACAGAGAAGAATACGGAAAAGATGTACCGGATTACGGAGCAGATCAATGCCTTGTCGCCCGACCTGATTATCGGCCCGGTATATGCTTCGGAGTATAGGGTGATAGCAGAGAATCTGGTCAACAAGAATATTCCCCTGGTTTATCCGTTGTCGTCCCGGAGTGAAAATTTCAGCCGTTATCCGAATTTTCTGCAGGTAAATCCTTCCTTTGATGTGCTGGCGGGAGAAATGGCGCGGTGGGTTGCCACCCAGAGCGGTCAGGCCAATATTATCAGCCTTAGTTGGGACGGCAACGAATTCAGTGACGAACAGACGCTGAGTGAACTGACGGAAAAAAAGTTGTTTACCGGAAAGTTACAGCAGATACCGTCGATAAATTTCTATAAATGGGACTTCCAGGAGGAACAGATGGAGGCTTTTAAGCTGATTCTGAATCCGGACCAGGAGAATATTATCATCCTGCCTTCTTCCAAAGAGGCGGATGTCAGCAAGATGCTGCCGGTGTTGTCTGCTTTTGCCGACGAGTTCAGGATTACCGTACTCGGATTTCCGGAATGGCAGAATTTCACCTCTGTCGACCACGAGACATTTTATAAGCTGAATGTGAAACTGTTTGCATACAGTTATATCGATAACCTCAGTGAGAAAGGCCGGCATTTTGCGGATACTTACCGGAGCTATTTTTATACGGAACCTCATTCGCTGACCAATAAGGCGTATGACCTGGGGTTGTATTTCATTCCGCTGGCGGCTAAGTTCGGCAACAGGATGCTGGATGCGGTTGCTTTCTGCGAGCGGGAAGGGCTGTTTTCGCGTTTCCGGTTTGTCAGGACGTGCCAGGAGTGCGGGAGGGAAAACTACGGGCTCTACATCGTCAACTACGGCTCGGACTACCGACTCAAAATAGAACCTTTGCGATATTGAAAAAGGGGTCTGCGTTGCAGGCCCTTTTCTTTTCTTATGCCTACCGCATGTATTTTTTGAAAAAAGAGTATCTTTGCACGTATTAAAAAAAGACAACATGCAGGAAAAAATTTTAATACTGGATTTCGGCTCTCAATACACGCAGTTGATAGCGAGGAGAGTCCGGGAACTGAATGTGTATTGTGAAATCTATCCCTACAACCATTACCCTCAATTGGATGCCTCTGTGAAAGGGGTGATCCTGTCGGGAAGTCCTTTTTCGGTGAGGGATGAAAAAGCTCCGCAGCCGGATTTGTCGGCGATAAAGGGGAAACTGCCTTTGCTCGGCGTGTGTTTTGGTGCCCAGTATCTGGCCCACCATTTCGGAGGAGAGGTAAAGGCTTCCAATAAACGGGAATATGGCCGGGCGAATTTAGCTTTTGTGGACGGAGAGAGTCCGTTGTTCCTGCATATCAGCCACAATTCACAGGTGTGGATGTCGCACGGGGATACCATTGAGAGACTGCCGGAAAATTGCCGGGTTATTGCCAGTACGGAGGACGTGAAGAATGCCGCTTTTAAAGTAGCCGGAGAGGTTACCTATGGCATCCAGTTCCACCCGGAAGTATACCACAGCACCGAAGGAAAAGAACTGCTGCGCAATTTCGTTGTAGACATCTGCGGATGCCGACAGGACTGGACACCCGATTCGTTTGTGGAAACAACGGTAAAGGAGCTGAAAGAAAAATTGGGGGAAGACCGGGTTATACTGGGCTTGTCCGGAGGGGTCGACTCTACGGTTGCGGCCATGCTGCTGCATAAAGCGGTAGGGAAAAACCTGACCTGCATATTTGTGGATAACGGATTGTTGAGAAAAGACGAATTTAAAACGGTACTGGAGAATTATAAAGAGCTGGGGTTGAATGTCGTCGGAGCCGAAGCGGAAGATTTGTTCCTCAGTCGGTTGGCAGGGGTGAAAGAGCCGGAGAAAAAGCGGAAAATCATTGGCAGCACATTCATTGACGTGTTTGACCAGGAAGCTTCTAAAATTAAGGATGCCCAATGGCTCGGTCAGGGCACCATTTATCCCGATGTCATCGAATCTTTGTCTGTAAACGGACCTTCCCAAACGATAAAATCCCATCACAATGTCGGCGGATTGCCCGATTACATGAAACTGAAATTAGTAGAGCCCTTGCGGCTTTTGTTTAAGGATGAAGTGAGGAGAGTGGGGAAAAGCCTGGGATTGGCGGATAAGTTTTTGCAACGCCATCCGTTCCCCGGTCCCGGTCTGGCTATTCGTATCTTGGGAGAGATTACGAAAGAAAAAGTACGCTTGTTGCAGGAAGCGGACCACATCTTCATCTCCATGTTGCAGGAAGACGGCCTGTATGACAAAGTATGGCAGGCGGGAGTGATGTTGTTGCCTGTACAAAGCGTGGGCGTCATGGGGGATGAACGCACTTATGAAAATGTAGTGGCGCTGCGGGCTGTCGAATCGACCGACGGCATGACGGCAGACTGGTGCCATTTGCCCTATGAATTCCTGGCGCGTGTATCCAACCGCATCATTAACAACGTAAGGGGAATCAACCGTGTTGTCTACGACATCAGTTCCAAACCGCCCGCCACAATCGAGTGGGAGTAGATACACGAAACAGAAAGTTATCAAGCCAGCCATCTTTTATAAATGGCTGGTTTTTTATTGTCTCGGCGGGGGAAACAAAAGTCCGGAAGGGAAGGGGCAATAAAAAATTAAGGACAGAGTGATATTAACTGACTTGATTTTGTCGTACCTTTGTTACTCATTGTATGATTTATTGGGAATGGAAGAACTTTTGGAAACGATACAGAGGCTTAAATTGCGTTTAAGCGAAGGAAATCTTAAAACGGTGATAATCCCCCATATATCGGCTGACGGAGATGCCGTAGGGGCTTGTTCCGCCTTTTCGTCCGTATTGGAGCAGGCAGGTATTGAGAATCATATCCTGACCTGTGATTTCCTGCCTGATTATCTGAAATGGCTGAAAAATACGGAGAAGGCTATTTCCTATCAGGACAAAGCGGAAAAATGCAAAAGCCTTATTGCCGGGGCTGACATCATTTTTATGCTGGATCACAACACCATCCAGCGGGAAGGTGACCTGGAAGCCGTTGTGAAAACCTTTGCCGGACAAAAGGTAATCATAGACCATCATCCCGACCCCGATCAGGTCGATTTTGTCATTTCAGATACCCGGGTTTCCTCTACGTGTGAGCTGTTGTTCACGGTTATCCGGGAAATCTGGGGCGTGGAAGCCATCACCGGAGAGGTGGCGAACGCTTTATATACGGGAATCAACACAGACACCGGAGGGTTGAATCACAATTCCTCCCGTCCGGAGACCTATCTCGTCATTGCCCGTTTGCTGGAATTGGGACTCAACAAAGCGTATGTGCATGAAAACTTATACCAGCACAACCGGCTTTCCCGGTTGCGCCTGGTGGGAAATTCTTTGTTGAATAAACTGACTGTCCACCCCGTCTATCCGGTAGCACTCATTCCGATTAGCAAGGAGGAACTGGAAAAGTATGATTATAAAGAGGGTGATTTGGAGGGACTGGTAAATATCCCTTTGTCCGTGGAAAATGTGTTGGTTTCTATACAGATTACCCAGCGGAAAGAACGGGTGAAACTCTCTTTCCGGTCCAAAGGGGACATTCCGGTCAATGCGTGGGCGAAAGAACACTTTAACGGGGGAGGTCATCTGAATGCAGCCGGAGGACAAAGTTCCATGCCTCTGCAGCAAGTGGTCCAAAAAGTGCGGGATACAGCCGCATGGTTCTTCGACCGTTATCTTCCGGAACACCGGCCCGAATAAGTTTCAGAAGTGAATATCGAGGTCCCTGACGGATTTGAGATACTTTTCAAACTCCCGGCTTTCCTGAGGAAAGATGTAGATGACAAACGGATCTTTCAGCGAGGGAGTCTGATATTTTTCGAAGGTAAAATTAAACTGGATATCGCAGTCCATAATGTGGGAGGAACCTTCAAAATCGGGAAGATTCTTCAAAAAATGCAGAATCCTGTTGCGGAACAACTGACTCTCACTCCATGCATAGCGGTTGGTGATTTTTCCTGTGCGGTCAAGGGCAATCCGGGCCAGCACGTTTACGCTTTTGGGAAGACTGTCGGCAATGGCTTTGGAATAATGGGTGTATTGTCTTAAAAGGTTTGTGAAGTTCTTGTACCCGCCCGGGAATTGAGGCTTTTCGCGATATAACGTGTCTTCGTCATACATTTTAAAATCCTGCGAAAAACACTTCGGAACAAGTTTATAGGTTTTATAGATAAATCCCAGATTGAGTTTATAACAGCAACTTTCAGTTTGGGACGGGATTTCAAAATCGGGGAGCCGGTTTAAAAAGGAGAGGACATCCTTCTCAAAAAAATCGTATTTGCACCAGGCTTCCCGTTTTATTATTTTTCCCGTACTGTCAAGAGTGATCCGGGCAATTACGCGTATGTCTTCCGAGAGCGTGTCCGCAATAGCCTGGGAGTAATGCGTGTGTTTGCGGAAAAGTTCGATAAAACGACTGTATCCGCCGGGAAACAATGGTTTCCCGCAATGCATCACATTGTAATTGTATGTAATAAAGTCCTGGTCCTTGCCTTTTTCCGTAATATTGTCCTTGCCGGCTTCCTGTGCTGATAATGCAAAATTTGAATATACTGCCAGAAAGAACAGAATATAAAGGATTTTCATAATTCCTTATTTAAATTACACTCTGTTTTGCGGCTCCAAATATAATAAATTAGTTAAAAATAAAAAAAATTAACTTCAATACTTATTTTCATTTATTTAGCTTTTTGCAGAAATTCAAGAACTTACCTCACGGATGAAGCGTACCGGCAAAGCGGCTGTCGGAATAGATGTTTTCGTACGGTTTTTTAAAAAAGGCAAACAAATGAATTTCATTCTTTATTTCTACAGGAAGTTGAAAGGTATATCTACCTAATTCCCGTTTCACTGCAATATTTTCCAGTCCGTAAATTTTATAGTTTCTTGTCTTGTTTTCGTCATAAATGGCAAGATGTAGCAAATCGTTTCTTTTGCTATTGTCCGGACAATGCGTGTCCCAGGTCAGAGTGACCGTGCCGGGAGCCGTATAGTGCATTTCTATGCGGTCCGGAATATACAGTGGTCCGTGACAGATTTTTATATTGGAAATCTCTGTCGTCCCCTCCGCTGTGAAGTGATGAATATTTTCCTTGATAAAGAGATTATAGCCGCTCAGGTCTGTTCCCCGGACAGCTTCTTTCCAGGCGAACTGCATCGGTATGCCGATGTTCCGGAAAAACAGGGCGGCACTCCGGAATCTGTTTCTTTGGGCCGTTAGTTCCGTACTGTCCGACTTTTTATACACATGCGGTTTGCTCCGTATGCGTATTTTGCCGTTCACCTCGTACACAATGACATCGGCCAAACTTCCGCTCATGCCGTTAAATAAAGTTGATTTCGCGATACTCATAATTCATGGAATAAAATAACACACACTCTTTTCTATAGGAATTCCTGTATAAAATTAAGTAAAAAACAGATAAAAACCAAATTAAACCCTTTTTAAAACCAGCTCCGATTAGGTTTAACCTGGATTTAACTTGGATTTAATATGGATTAAACCCGGTTTTGATCATGTGTATTATCCTTGTATTCCTCCGTATAAATGTTTATATGTGATTTATTATTTTCTGCTGGTGTACTATAAACTATTCCGAATAATCTTTTTAGGATATTGTTGAATATTAAATAAATATTTGTAAAATAGAAAAAATTTTGTTACCTTTACAACGATATTAACCTAACCCCTTCCCTTATGAAAAAAGCTATCAAGTATTTAAGCGGCATGAAATCCAGGTGTTTTATGCTGTTGACGTGTTTAATCCTGCTGGTCGGTGCTACTTCGTGCAGCAGTGATGATTTTGAAACCAACCTTCCCGAAGAGTCGAAACAACTCTCAAAATCCGAATTACTTCAAAAATATTCCAAAGCCGAACTAATCGAACAGGCCCTCAGCCGGATGCCCCAAACGAGGGCGGATAATAACCGTGTTAGGATGATAACCATTAAAGATTCGATAACAATCCGATATTCTGCAACTGAAGATATGAAAATAGTAATTGGAGGTGTAACAATTTCTATGGAAAAGGGGGCTGATATGATAAGAAATC
>Ga0183011_10170_pt1 | contig 50943 bp, 49 predicted proteins | sample NAcewD2O_March_FD_122322 | JGI IMG/M metagenome (GOLD analysis project Ga0183011, IMG submission 122322) | Mouse cecal microbial communities from Vienna, Austria - N-Acetylneuraminic amended D2O_March | ecosystem: Host-associated > Mammals > Digestive system > Large intestine > Cecum | place... | reverse complement strand
TATAAATCACTGATTATTCAGCAACTGGGTAAACACTAACTTGCTTTTTATCGCGGCCTTTACGTTCAAATTTAACGACACCAGCAACCTTAGCAAACAATGTGTTGTCGCCACCCATACCAACGTTAACACCTGGGTAAATACGTGTACCACGTTGACGGTATAAGATAGCACCACCGTTAACTGTTTGACCGTCAGCACTCTTAGCACCTAAACGCTTAGAACGTGAGTCACGACCGTTAGAAGTGGAACCACCACCCTTTTTATGAGCGAAGTATTGTAAGTTCATTAACATAGTTCGTGCACCTCCTTATTGCTTAATTTATATTCGTTTTTATATATTTTGGATAACTCTGTTCAACATCTCTCAAACCTAATTCAAGGCTCGATAAGATCAATTGAACTGCGGGATCATTTCGTCCCTCATCTGATAAAGCCACTTGCAAAAGCCCACCATTTTTCTGATCTTCAACTAGTTCAAATTTTTGTTTCAGCAACTTTTCCAACGTATTGATCGTATTGATCGCTAACACCGAAACAGCTGCACAAACAATATCCTCACCAGCTTTTGCAAAACCTGCATGACCAGTAATGTCGAAACCTTCGATCACTTTACCATTTTTAATAATATTTGCATGGATCATCTAACGTCCACCTCGCAAAAATTATGCGTTGATCGCGTCGATAACAACCTTTGTGTATGGTTGACGATGACCTTGCTTTGTATGTTGATGCTTCTTAGGCTTGTACTTGAAAGTAACAACTTTCTTAGCACGGCCTTGCTTTTCAATAGTACCTTCAACAGTAGCACCTTCAACAAAAGGTGTACCGATCTTTGTGTTTTCGCCGCCTACTAAAACAACTTTATCAAAAGTTACTTTTTCACCAGCTTCAGCAGCCAACTTTTCAACGTAGATAGCTTGACCAGCTTCTACTTTAAGTTGCTTACCACCTGTTTCAATAATTGCGTACATTAATGTGCACCTCCTTGTATTTTACTTAGACTCGCCGTAATGTAGTGGCTCAAAGAGCACTTGAACTTAAAACGTGCGGTTGCAGTTGTGGCATGCACAAATACAACGCTAATATAATATCAAATTATAAAGTTGCCGTCAATAGAAATACTGCAAAAATATTTTTCAATACATATACTCTAAATCGGAAAATACCAAAGTTTCACAAAGCAACATAGCTCTAAAAATTATGCTCTTTTCGCTAGTTCACCAGAAATGTTTTGGAGTCATACAAAACAACATAGCTCTAAAACAGTGCAGCACAATCATTAACAGCGAATAATGTTTTGGAGTCATACAAAACAACATAGCTCTAAAACGTCAATGAATGACTACTTAAGAGAACAAGTGTTTTGGAGTCATACAAAACAACATAGCTCTAAAACCAAACAGCCTATTAGTCTAAAAGAATTAGAGTTTTGGAGTCATACAAAACAACATAGCTCTAAAACTCTGTGCCTATCTTGTGGATCTCTCGTAAAGTTTTGGAGTCATACAAAACAACATAGCTCTAAAACATCTTTATCAGTTGTTCCATCTAACACATGGTTTTGGAGTCATACAAAACAACATAGCTCTAAAACAACATTTTTTGGGTTATTTGCGTAGTCACGGTTTTGGAGTCATACAAAACAACATAGCTCTAAAACATGTTCTATAGTTGTCTACATTATAATACTGTTTTGGAGTCATACAAAACAACATAGCTCTAAAACATGTCTTTCACCCAAGCTTGCGAAACCATGGTTTTGGAGTCATACAAAACAACATAGCTCTAAAACTGATTTCAGGGTCGTGTTTGTTTAACGGTTGTTTTGGAGTCATACAAAACAACATAGCTCTAAAACTATACGATAATTTCTTCTACTTTAAAGCCGGTTTTGGAGTCATACAAAACAACATAGCTCTAAAACTATTAATATATTCGTCTACATTGAGTTTAGGTTTTGGAGTCATACAAAACAACATAGCTCTAAAACACTATCATTATCTACACCTCACATATCATAGTTTTGGAGTCATACAAAACAACATAGCTCTAAAACTAATCATGCAGAACGTATTAGAAACGTTGGGTTTTGGAGTCATACAAAACAACATAGCTCTAAAACTAAAGGTTCAGTATAAAAACCATTATAATCGTTTTGGAGTCATACAAAACAACATAGCTCTAAAACGAAAGGTTGGAGATTATATGGAAAAAGTAGGTTTTGGAGTCATACAAAACAACATAGCTCTAAAACTCTGCGTCTTCATATTGCCCTGTTTGAATAGTTTTGGAGTCATACAAAACAACATAGCTCTAAAACCTTTGAATAATCGATCTATAGATAATTATTGTTTTGGAGTCATACAAAACAACATAGCTCTAAAACATCTCATTGTTTGTTAGCCTGTCGAATAACGTTTTGGAGTCATACAAAACAACATAGCTCTAAAACCTCAAATGCAAAATGCGACATTGATATTTCGTAATCGCGCTACTAATTCTAGCAAAATTTTCGTTTTCTATGACTCCGAAGAGCTATTCAAATACTCTAGATAATAATCACTATCTAAAATGTACTGCGGTAAGTCATACAACTTATTTGGCTCAAGGAATATGACATTCAAATTGCACAGTTCAATGTACTCAAGTAAGCTTTTTATTTGTTTTTCTGTCAAATAAGCACCAACATTTAAGAAAACTAATAAATTTTTCTTACTTAAGTATTTGAAAATTTGCACTATCTCATAACATTTTTCGTAAACCGATGACATCGTCGTTTCGATTTTTACCCCCATCGCCTTTATCAATTCCAGCAGTGTGATCTCATCATACTCAAGATCTAACTCATTTTCTAAGCATTCACTCGAAATAATATTTGCTATCTCCACTGCTAATGACTCAAGTCTGGTTTTAACTTCCTCTTTTTCACCAAATTGTCTTTCCAGATCCGCATAAACTAATTTTAAAATAGCTGGAGTATTGATATTATACCCTAGAATATCTGAAACTAGCATTAATTGGCTTTCTTTAAGTGGTGAAAAATCATCCGAGGCCAACTTTAACGGACTTGATTCATTATAGCTATACAATAACCTCGCAAGATCACTGAAGGTTTCTGTATCTTCGATCGTTAAGATCAAAGTTTTATCAAATTCGATCATGCCATCTAATAATGGAAAATTAATTTTCATAGCTCTTCCCCCAGAAAAACTACCCTTTTATCTGTATTAGCAATTGACAGGTCACTTGTTCCACTAAGATATATCATCCTTGAAAATTGCTTTTCTGTGACCGTCAGAACAGTTACCTTACCCGATGGTGGTTTATTTTTAGTTAATCGATCTAGTATCGACCTCTTAGCGGAACCATTAAGCAACAACTTACTATAAACAGAATATTGGTGCATCAAAAAACCTTCCGATAATAAAAATTTACGAAAGCGCCGGTAGTTTTTCCGGTCTTCTGCAGTTTCAGTCGGTAGATCAAACATCAACAACATACGCATATACCTATAACCCATATTTAAATATAGGAACCTCCTCGCTTTTTTTATTCAAGGCTTGGATCACTTTACGGGTATACTCTTCAACAATATTTGTCAAAAACATTTCTTTACCATTGAAATAATATGTCTCTGAAAAAATTTGCAGTAAGCAATATTTGATCGATTTGAAATCCAGCTCTTTATTTTGAAAAACAATATCATCGATTATTGGTCTAAAAGGCTCCATAATATCACTCGCCAAGTTAAATTGATTGAACTGATTGACGTGTTTTAGACCTAACTGCGTCAAACATCCATTTTTAACGATCTCACGTGCTACCATACTTAAGAGCAGTGTATACCCATAATCTAAACCAGCGTTGATCGGATTTTTGATATCACGTGTAAAGCCTGTACCAAATAAAGTATTGAAGTAAACTTTAGCCGCATGTCCTTCACGATTTGTTTTATCAAAAATAGTCAGATCTGCACAATAATCCAATAATTTTTGCGAATTTTTTTCAAAATCATGTTTATGCAAACAGACACTTTGATTGATCAATTTCTGGGAAATTATCTCAGTCCACAATACCTTCTTATTTTCAGCATCCCACATCATTTGCTTATCGATCTGCAAACTTGAATCATGCTTACCATAAAATGGTAATAACTGTGCCATGGGCATTCGCTTATCATCACAAAAGATCACTAAGACATTTTCATCGATCAAACGCTTAGTCAACATTGTACTCAATAAAATATCCGTCGTTTCAAGAATCAAAATATCGATCTCTGACAGATGGATCATCTCGGTTTCAAACGGGGTACGATAAACGAGATGATTATTTTGATACGACAACTTCGAGTGCTTGTTGACAATAACTGTACGCCAGCCCATTATAATTTACCCAGATTGATCCTTGTTTCATATAACCCCGTTTTTGACTGATAGATCAATGTTCCATTGAGCAAACTTCCCGCCGAATTATATCGTTTCCGTGGAATATTTTCGCCAAAGAACTTGAAATCGCTCGCAGCACCATCAGCTGTATATTTCAAGAGCTCAACAAAGTTCTTACCCAATTCCATTGGGGTAGCATCTTGATTTTCTTCGTATAAGCGTCTGATTTTTTCTGAATTTTTAGGTGCAACAACATACTTATCCGCAAACTCCATGATCTTATCAAACAATTCTTTAAATTCAGCTTTATGTGCTTCCAACTCTTGTTTACCATCTTTGGCATTGACACAATAGAGCAACTCCACTAGATGTTGTGGCAAGATCAATTCATTTGCTTTTTGGAATTCCTTGAAACTCGCTAGATAACGACGACGCCCTTCTGGATCTTCAAGCAAACTATATTTAGGCAAAATAAAACTATTTGTGACGTTCGTATACCCACGATCAGCTAAATATGTGGTTGGATCAGCCTCATATTTCTTACTATCTATGATCGGAATATTTACTAAAGTTTTCACTTTCTTTATTTTGCCTTTTTTGACTTCATCTGCAGTGATCAAAACCGTATAACTTTCTGCGGCTTTCGCATAGCCACCATATTTAGCTGGATCGAGCCCTTCTTTTCGTGGTAGTAACTTACCTGAATCATTCTTAGGCACCAACATTTCATCAGAAAAGCCACCGGTTTGGCGTTCAGCTTTGCGAACTTTATTGACTTGTGCCCGATATAAATAACGCTTGATCGTTTGTAGATCGCGTGCTTTATCCCAAAAAGGATATACTTCATCCTCTTTTAAGAAATATAAAACGTTAGCATATAATGTATTTTTAGCCGTAGCTTTGCCTAAACCTTTAAACTTAGCTTTGCGGTACTTACCATAGACAAATTCCGGCTCCAATTCGGGATATTTTGCCATGATCAAATTGGCTACAACAGCATTAAGATAAGCATCATGAGCATGATGTAAATTATTGAGCGCTCTTACTTTGCGCAGTTTGAATTCGCTTCTAAATTGCGAAGCTAACTGAGCTTTTAGAGTAACGATCGCAATTTTTTCATCAAGTTCAACACCATTTCCATCATAATTTAGTCGTTGGTCTAAGAGCTGTGCCACATATTTAGTGATCTGCCGTGTTTCGACCAATTGGCGTTCGATAAAACGTTCTTTTAGTTTTTCATTCAATCCGCCATGAAGATTACGCCGTAGATTGTCATATTTTTTGTTGGTCATAGCTCCAGCATCTAACAATTTTTTCCAGAAACTTCCCATCTTTTGGATCACGGCTTCACTTGGCAGACCATTAGTCTTACGAACATTTTCTTTTTTGATCGTTAAGACCTTATTTTCGATCGAATCATCTTTCAAAAAGCTCTGCGGAATAATATGGTCAACATCATAAAACTGCAAATGGTCATAGTCTAGAGGAGCTCCGGTATACATATCACGTCCATTTTGTAAGCAATACAAGTACTTTCTTTCATCACTCAATTCAGCATTACTTGGCAATTCTTTAGGTAATTCATTAGCATCTTTTAAGTTTTTCACGATCTGTTGCACTCGATCTTCACGTTTCCGTGTCCCATGCGTTTTCTGAGTTTCACGCGCCATTTCGACTACAATACTTTTAGGCTTATATCCCATGACTTTGATGATTTCATCAACGATCTCTAAACTCTGTAAGATCCCCTTCTTGATAGCTGGACTTCCAGGTAATTCCTGTACAGTTTTAGCCAATGTTTCCTCTTTTTCGATCACTTGGGCATTTTTGATCGTTTCCTTGAATGAATAAGTATCATCATTGATCAATTGGATGAAATTTTGACTATAATCCTCAGTCATCAAACAATCCAAAATCGTCTTATGTGTCTTTTTGTCATAGATGCCATCCAACAGCTTAGCTGAAAGGCGCCCCCATCCAGTATATTTTTTCCGACTCAATTTACGTAATATATCTTCGCCTAAAAAGTTACGATAGTTTTCTAAGCGACGTTTGATCAATTTGCGTCCTTCAAAAATAGTTAGGGTCTTGATGATATCTTCCCACTTTTCACTATTTGCTTCATCATTTAAAAGTTCTGGAGCAACGCCCATATCAATTAAATCTTTATAGGTTCCGTAAGAAGCGTTGAATTTTCCGTTATTCAACCCTCTCAGAGCTTGGATCCTGATAGCTGGCATAACGACTTTCAGATGCTTAATGACCATTTTTTCACTTACTTTTCGGTCTAATTTAAAAAGTTCAAAGATCGAGCGTTTAGTTTGGGCATCAAAATGCTTGGCCTCACCATTTTCAGTCACATATCTAATGCCAGCTAACTCATTAAAGATAGTGTATCTCTCATATAATAGACTATGCTTAGGCAAAACTGGCTCAGTCGGTAGATATAGATCGTTGATCGTCATGCGTTTAATGAAATCTTCAGCTGAGGTCTCCTTGTCGATCATTTCATCAAAGTTATATGGTGTTATTTTTCCTTCACCAGCTCGTGTCAACCATGCAAATTTACTGTTTCCGCGCGCTAAAGGTCCAACATAATACGGGATCCGAAAGTTTAAGATTTTTTCAAACTTATCTTTATTTTCACGTAAAAAAGGATAGTATTTACCTTGATTTTCAACTATTGCCACTAGTTCTTTTAAATGGACTTGATGCGGGATCGCAACATTATCAAACGTTCTTTGTTTTCGCAAATAATTATTAGCATCGATCTTTTGTAAGATCTCTTCTGTCTCAGGGATCCCCTTCAAAGTCTTCTTAGTATACTTATAGAAATCTTCTTCACTTACTTTGCCATCAATATATCCCGCATAACCACTGATCTTAGGTTCACTGAAAAAGTCATGACATTTCTCAGGAAGATATTTTTTAAAGACTCGTTTCAATTCAATTAGATCTTTTTGATGTTCTTCATAGCGTTCGATCATCGCTTGTGAGAAAACAGTCTTTGTTTGCGTATCTTTTACATCTAAAATACTTGCCAAAATAGCTGCATCATACACTTTCTTAGCAGCAACAAAGATATCTAAATATTGATCACCAGCTTCAGCCAATAAGTCATTTAAATCATCTTCGTATGTATCCCTTCCAAAGGATAATTTGTGTTCTTCATCGGTCCCTAACACTTTCTTGAAGCTACCCATATTTCCAACCATCATCTTGAATAATTGATGAGCTAGTTGATTTTTCTTAGCCCCACTAAGTTTCAGCAGTTCTTCGGATTTTTTTGTTTTTGAGAATGTATTATCTTTGAAGATATCAGCAACATCTAGTTTACCCAATTCTTCTTCACTATTCTCATTTAAAGTTTCACTGAACTCCGCAAATACTTTGTTGATATCAGTAGTTCTTAGATCAATTTCACCTTCCAGTAAAAAATTCCCCCGATACTTGATAATATGTGCTAAAGCCAAATAAACCAATCTTAGATCAGCTGGTTGATCATTATTAGCTAGTGCACTGCGTAAGTGATAGATCGTCTTATATGTATCATGATACAGTAATTCTTCTTCACGCTTTCCAAAGATAGGATACACATCATACTTCTTATCTTCAGCCACCAGTGAACTTTCTTCTAGTCGATATAAGAAATTAGGATCGACCTTAGCCAATTCTGGTGCAAAGATCTCTTGTAAATAGCGCAAACGATTTTTCCGTCGAGTATAGCGCCGGCGAGCCCCGCGCTTCAAACGAGTATCGGCTGCCGTCTGTCCTTCATTGAACAGTAAAACTCCCAGCATGTTTTTCTTGATCGTTTTTTTAGATGTATTACCAAAAACTTTCATCTTTTTTGTAGGAACTTTATAATCATCAGTAACTGTAGCATATCCCGCCGAATTTGTTCCAATATCCAACCCAATACTATAATCTTTTTTCAGCATATTACTTCCCACCCCTTCATTTTTATGCTATTATTACTAGTGGAGTTATACAAAACAACATTAGCAAAGTTAAAATAAGGTTTAATCCGTAATCAACAAGTTTTATCTTGGGCGCGCCGTTTCGGCGCTTTTTTTATTTTGCAAAACTTATCGCTTACTTCTCCCTTATTTTACTATTTTTAGTAAATAAAACCTAATAATATCACTTCATTTAACCAGATTTTTTCGACAATCTTTTTTATCTTAAATATTAAACTGATCATTTCAGCAATTTTATATATTTTTTAGTCCCTATAAGTGTATTACTAGCCAAAGATCTTAAGCCCACCGTATTTTTTATGATCACACAAAAAGCGCCTTGATCCTTTTTGTAGAATCAAAGCGCTAAACAACATAGCTCTAAAACTATCCCAATCAGCTAATTCACCTGTTTTGTGTTTTGGAGTCATACAAAACAACATAGCTCTAAAACTTAATTTAATTACAACTGCTTTAGCCCCTGATAAAGCCCATATAATTGTGTAAAAGTAAAAAGGCCATGTAACAGCCTTTTTACGGTACAATGTTTTTAACCTGCAGTTTGTAAAATTAAGTTAGAAAAATAAAAAGCCATTTGTGATAGACTTTTGAGTATCAACAAACAAAAGTAAAGGAAAATCACAAATGACCTATAATCACCTTACCATAAGCGAACTGTCCTTCATACAAAATTTTTGGAATCAAGGTGTTAAAGCCTATATTGTAGCTAAAACCTTAAAACGTAGTGCTGAAACTATTTATCGAGTATATCGTTTCTTAGATGCTGGAAATTCGATCTCTGAATACTATGAAAACTATCGGGCTAATAAAGCTAAGTCTGGGCGTAACCCCATCGTATTACCTAATGACGAGCTTGAGTACATCAAGGAAAAAGTTAGTCTAGGTTGGACTCCTGATACGATCATCGGACGTAATGAAAAAACATATCAGCAGTTCGATGCGTACCCTTTATCGTATCTTTAAACGCTCTAAAGACCTAGATGTTACTTCACTACCAATGAAAGGAAAAAGACATCCAAATGGTTACGTTGAACGCCGTGGAAAAGCTGGACGATTAGGTCGGGCTCTTTTGGAACGACATTAGGACTATCCCAACTACCATAATGAATTTGGACATCTTGAAGCTGATACGATCCAAGGTAAAAACCATCGTGGTGCAGTAATGACATTAGTTGAACGGAAGTCTAAGGCTGTCATCATTTTGAATACACGCCATAAGACGGATAAAGCTATCTTTGAGAAACTTGATGCTTTACTTTCCGTTACTCCTAAAGGACTCTTTAAATCGATCACTTTTGATAATGGTAAGGAATTTTCTAAGTGGAAAGATATCGCTAATAAGCATGATATCAGTACCTACTTTGCCGATGTAGGTGCACCTAACCAACGAGCGTTAAATGAACAGACAAATGGATTACTTAGGAAAGACGGACTAGGAAAAGATATGGATCTTAGTGATCTCCCCACTGACTATGTCCAACAAGTAGCTAGCTATAGAAACAATATTCCACGTAAAAGTTTAAACTATAGAACCCCACTAGAAGTATTCATAAAGTATATTACAAATGAGCAAGTAGTTTTTTCTAACTTGATTTGACAATTCAGGAATTAAGTAGCTAAACAAGCCAAAATAATTATATATCTGTATTCTCAAGAACCGATAACGTTTTAATCACAACTTCTGAATTTAGTGATTTATACAACTTTTTATCACCAACAATGTAAAATTCTTTCTTAGCACGCGTTGCAGCAACATTCATTAAATTTGGCGTAGAGACAGCCCAGCTAGCAGCTCCAGATTCTTCAAAACTTGCACCAAGCACAAGATAAACAATTGCAGCTTCTTTTCCTTGGAATGTATGCACTGTACCGATATTCTTTTGGGGAAAACCAATAGTTTGCAAATATTGCTTCAACTGCGTCACAACATTTTTAAACGGAGAAATAACGTAAATGTTGTTCGTATCTACTTCTCCATCACTTGCCCGCCTTAAGATCTCGTTTTTCAACCAATTGGCTTGTTCTTGAACGAATTTATCATCTGATCTTCCGCTGATATCGACCCAAGCTCCTTTACCTGCTTTGGACATTGAATCGGCCAAAACCATTTGACCAGCATATGAAATTTGATTTGAAATACTAAACATTGGATCAAGGCAACGACGATGTACCCATAGTGGCATGCCTATCCACTCATCTTCTGTTTTTTGGTATCCAAAGCGACTTGCACTATCAACTAAAGTCTGTACAGATTCATCTCCATTAACGATCTGTTCCGAGGCATTATTTTTATTTGCTATTAGACTAATAAGCCCATTGCTTAGAGGAATTACTGGTGGGATCTGTGCTGGATCACCAACAGCCATGACCTTCTTACTTCTCAAAATCGCTCCGACTGCTGATTGTGGAGTTGCTTGTCCTGCTTCATCAATAAATAAATTAGCAATCGAACCTGCGCCCATATTCCTGAACATACCGTGAAAACTTGCAAAGGTTGTACTTATAACAGGGATAGCAAAATTTATCCAGTCCCAAGCATATGCGATCAGATGTTTTTTATGTGGAACTGAATAGTCTGCGATCCGATTCCAAATATTCCAGCTTCCCTTCAAACTCTTACTATTTTCATGTAGAAATTGTTTTCGAACTGCTAAAGCATAGATAAATAATTTTGATTGTTCGGTTCGATACTCCTTGGTAGACCATGGAGCTGTTTGCTGTAAATCAGCATATGCTAAGGATAGGTCTAGTGGCATATAGTTTGGATCTTTTAGTTTTAATTCTAAGGAAGATATTTTCTTTTCTATCCTAGATAACTTTATTTCACTTTCTTGTTTCCAGGAGATAATTTCAGCCTGAAATCTTTCTCTATAAGTAGTACTTTTTTGCAGTTTTTCTTGTGACTCTATTAGTTGTCTTTGAACGCTCTCAGATCTAGCTTGGAGCTCTACTCTTTCTTGTAACAAAGCTGTTTTCGAACTTTTTAATTCGTTGATCTCGTTAACATAAGTCTCTACAGATCTTGAGCAAATAAATTTTTTAAGCGTAAACATTGCTGGCTTGTGTCGCTTAGTCTCATCAATTTTTGAATCTATCAACTCTATTCTGTAGTCTTTATTTACTACTTGTTCCTTAGCCACACTCACCTTTCTAGCTTGGATATCAACCAAGTTCTCTAGTTCTTCGATATTGCAGCCAAGTTGTTCATAGGTAGCTTCTTTTTCCGATAACTCTTGACGATATTCCTGTTGCTTTACCTCTAATTTCAAACGTAATTTTTCTTTTTTCTTACATGCATCAAATAAATTCTGCATTTTTTGACGCATTGCACTTACCCGTTCATATTGTTCAGTAAATTTTGAATAGACCGCTTTATCTGAGATAAAATACTCAGGTTTCAGCTCTTCAGCCATTTGTCTTATTATTTCAAGCATATTTTGACGATTCGTACTCTTGCCACCTTCAGTTGCAAACATGCCCCAGTTATCAAGATCTCCATCGCTATTACTAATATTTGAAAAATAGTCAACATTCATCGTAGCTTTCAAAAATTCATTCGACAATTGTCCTTTTTGCGGTAATTCTTTGACGATATTTTGAACAGCCCCATTATTGGAGCTTGCTACCAAGATATTCTTATCAGCAATTTCTACTGGAAGCTGCGCAATCTTGCCATTTCTAAAATAAGTATGTGTTTCAGTTAGATGTTTATCTTTCAGCTTACTTATCTCATATGCTTGACGAACTACCAATTCCGCAAAAACATCTTTGAGTAACGTCGTCTTCCCTGTCCCAGGTGGTCCATTAACACCACGGATCTTTTCAGGATCGTTAAGTGCTACATTTACGGCAATTTGTTGCATTAACGATAGACCCCATTTAGGGTTAGAAGGAAAACGTCCTAATGGATAATTTTTGGGTTCTAAGATCTCTGCAATATTTTTACCATTGAAAGTACTACTTTTGTTGTTACTATCTAAGTTGATCTGTTTTCCAGAAAATCCATCTATGTAACGATCTAAAAGCTCATAATCTTCATTCTTAGCCCATAATAGATCATCAAGATAAAATGAATGCAACAAGGGCTCCCCCTTGGTCACATCCTCATTGATCACATAATAATTTCTAGTCGACCACCTTAACTCTTGGGAGATCAACTTCATCATTCCATCTTCAAAGTCATATTCGAAAAATTCGGCCATTTGTTTTCCTAAATCAGCTTCAACTTCCAAAATATTTTCCGGTAACTTACCGTATCGATGTGCATAGCCACTCATCGTGTAAAATAACTGATCTTCTAGAAGTTTAAAACTATTTTCTGCAACAGAAAACGATAAACAATATGTAAATTTGTTTGAATTACTATCTTCTCTATATTCTTCAGGCAAATTAAATTTTTCAGATAGATCGTTTATTAGATCATCAAACCGAAAAATATCAAAATAAATCGTAAAGCCCATATTCTTTACTTTTTCTTTAGATATCTTATTGCGATATCTAAACTCACTTAATTTAGCTTTGAAAAAATTCGTCCAATTATCGATAAGGTCCGCTCTTCGTAACTGTTTGTAATTTTTATCATCTCCTGCTTTTAAATCAATATCACCTTCTGAAAATTTTTCAATATCGATCCATGAAGCCAATACATTATTTTTATTTACTTTCCCCACTGTACATCGCCCCCTAGTAATTATTATACAAACCTATTTTAACGCCTGTGACCATTAAAAGATAGCAATTTTTCCTGTTGCTACTGTCTCACAAAATATTTTGAAAACTCCTTTTGGAATATATATACTATTACATATTCTCTCAGCACTTGAGAACATAATCACGATATTTCCATAACATCGAACTTAACAAATAACTATCCAATTCAGGGAAATTCTTGATCATCAACTTTGTCAATTCGTGATTTTGGCGATAGACACTATCTGATTTATCAATAGAGCACAAATTTTCCCAAATAATAATGGTAATTATAGACTTACATCTTTTCGCATAAAAGTGTCAACACTACGCTCTTTACGATAATCTTTCTATCATTTTCATCAGTGGTTCGAGCAAGTCTAACCTTTTTATCTCTTCTTGTGGTAATTTTTTTGCCCCCAACAATGTTCCCAATATTTGACCAGTTACTGATCCTGTTGAATCCGAATCGCCATCATGAAGTACCGCTACTCGAAGTGCTTTTTTTAAATCATTAGAGTATTTTAGAGAACAATACAACGCAATAGCTAACGTTTCTTCTGCTACCCAACCCTCACCGAGCCTTGAAATGATCTCCATATCATCAAAATCTTTCTCACTTGCCAAAATAGCCTGTTGCAACAAGTCGTCAAATACTTTTACCTCTAAAGAGCCCATGAAGATCCGCTTGATATCTTGTCGCATCAAAGAAACACTATCACATAAAGTCTCACCTTCAGATATATATCTAAGTAAACTAACTAAAGCGGCTGAAGCTATATGACTCATTTGATGTCCATGAGTAAGTGCTGAATTTTCAATTGCGACCGAATATGGATCTTCCCGATCAATAAATGCTAGCGGTGCAACACGCATCAAAGCTCCACAACCTTTACTTTGATTTATCGGTTCATTTAAATCTCCCGGGATTCCACACATTAATGTCATCAAACAAGTACGTCCTGGTTCACGACTGGCATACATCTCAGGATACTCCATCAACCAAGAAATTGGTCGATGACTCAGTTCGCTTTTTCCTTGCTTAAATTGTGTTTCAAGCCAATCTTGATAACAATTCCATGTGTTAATACGCAAATTCCCATCTAAAAGTAACGCATTAGCAGTAAAAAGTGTCATCTGAGTATCATCTGATACTATAAGTTTACCTACGATCTTATCAAAATCATGATCCTGAGACATCTGCGAAACTTTCTCAAATTCGACTGGATAGCCTAACGCATCCCCTAAAGCGCCCCCTAAAAGGCAACCCGCTAGCTGATCTATGTTTAAATTATATTTCATATGATCATCCCCTAATAATTCTTATTTTATGTATCTTCTGTAAGGTATTACTAAAAATATGTACAATAACAAAGCAATTTCTTATTCGGTGAAACTTTAATACTCTTTGACTATTATTTCCCATTTCCGACCAAATCTCAAACGAATTTATAGCTAGCTAATTTTTACTAGTACGACTTATATAATTATAAAAAGGTACATCCCCAAAATTTCTCAGTTCCCAAGCGTTCGTTAGTTTTTTATATATAATTGATAGATCAAGGACAATAGAATTATATATAAAAACCGCAAGATTGGATCATCAACATATCAATGTAGGCCAAACTTGCAGTTTTTAAGCATATTTATTCTAAAATCGGTAAAACATCGTTATAATTTGCATTCTGTTACACACTAATAATTATACATAGTTAACAAAAAACAGTTTCTATCAGCTACATATTAACAAACTCTACTTTTAACTTTTTACCTAATGCATTAGCTATTTTGGAAAGTGTATCGACACTAGTATTGTTTCCACGCTCGATACGTGCAATCGTTGATTGTGGCACATCAACACGTTTAGCTAACTCTCTTTGCGTTAAACCAGCATCTTCTCTAGCTTTCAATAAAGCTACTGCACTTTCAAGTCTCAAACTCTCTGCTTCAAAATTGGATCTTAACTCTGGATCTTGGAACCTCTTTTCCAAATAATCATCAAATTTAACTGTTGGCATCATTTTCCTCCTCAAATTCCTTATAAATCGCTAGCGCATGCAAAATCTCTTTTCTAGGTGTCTTCTGTGTTTTTTTACTAAATCCATGAGTAATGATATAACGACTTCCTTTCCAGTGAAAGTATAGAGCTCTTTGAATATTATTTCCCACTTCCGATCGAAGCTCAAATATGTTATCGTCTACTTTCTTTACCCATTTCATTTTTATAGCAGTCAACAAGCCATGTATCTGGACCTTATAGATAACCGCCATTAACTTCGCTTGATCTTTTTGCGGTAAGTTTTCTAAAAATTCCAAAAACTCATTATGTCCATTAGGTCGCTCATAAAATTCAAATTTTGGTTTCTCCATACCCTAAAAATAGCATATATGCTATCAGAAATCAACGAAATAGTTTTATATCAGATGATCTTAGTGACCACAGTTACTGTCTCTTTCTTTCACAAAGATTTATTATTCCCTATTAAATATCAAATCTTCGAAAAAAGTTGTTCACCAACTCTCTACATCCTAGTTACCACTCTTCAAAAAATTTTCTTGCTTCTTCAGGATTTTTGATTATCCAATAAAAAACAAGTACGATAAGATACATGCATAGTAGACAAAAAAATGAAATTAGATCTATATTCTCCCAAACACCTATCAAAACTGCGACTATAAATAATTTTAACTTTTCCAAAAATACACCTTCATCTATATTAATTTTTATCGTACTTCCATTGACAATCCAGCCTGCTGCATGATCCGTTTAAATGTCTTCTTTGGAACCGTATTTCCACCGCTATGATAAGCGATCGTCACCATATGACCACCGCACTTAAAACGCCTGTGACTAGTTTTACCTTGCCTTACTTCAATAAATCCTTCCTTTTTTAATATTTTAATAATTTTTCTAACCGACATCATTTTTAATAGATCCTCTCATCTCAACGTTTAAGCAAATATCCGAATGTATCACGTAATTTTTTTGAACGGTAGGTATACTCTCTTTTTTCCATACTTTCAATTAAATTTTGGGTATCCTTAATAGTGTTTGACGTGATTTCTGCGATCCCACAATTGAAATTTACAAGTTTCGATAAAATTTCAAAACGATCTTTTAACTTTCGTCTGTTCTGACGACTTTTTTGAAATTCTTTAGTAAGTTTATAGCCTTCGAAGGCATTAAATTTACCCAATTCTATCGTATGTAAAAAATCTTGGGTGATCGCACCATCTTCTTGACTGATTTTTTTACTAAGCTCATCTCGAATTGCTGGAATAAGTCCTAAAAGTCTAACAAACTTTTCAAACATCGAAATAAACTCAACTTGGTCCATCCCAACAATATCCGTAATCATTGCTTGTTCTTCAGGGGTATACTGATTTAGACCTTTCTTGGAAAAAACTTGATTTAAATCTCCCACTTTTAACTGTGCTAGCACTAATTTCGTTTGTGCTGGCAATTGCTTATTGACTAATGAATCTAACACCTTTTGTGCCTCTTTTTTACCGGTCCACTTACTTGCAGCCTGCCAATCACTTACTAAACATTTATCACGTTGTCGCAAAAAATAGATCTGACCATCAGCTAAATAATAGATTACTTGCATATTTGTCATTTTGGGTCACTTTTTCATTCCTTTCAAAAATAAACGTATACTTTCTTCTGATTCGCCGTACTCATCAACTAATTTCTCTAATGAGTGATATAAATTCTCTTGCACACGATTTGATTCTATCTGGGTCGTCTTAAGGTCTGCGACGACTGTATCCATTGCAATCGCTTCTTCTTCAAATGTATCTACATAACGCGAAATATTTAAATTGAATTCATTTTCGAAAATTTCTTCGTAACTTGCCACATGTGCAAATTTATCTATATCCGCTCGCTTAACATATGCATCTAAAACCTTTTCGATTTGCTCAGCATTCATCGTATTTTGAATCCACCCTTTGTCGAATTCTGCCGAAGCATCAATAAATAATATGTCCTTAGTAGTGCGACCTTTCTTTAAAATAATGATCGCAGTGGGAATATTCATATAATGAAACAAATTCGAAGGCAACCCGATTACCGTATCAATCACATTATCGTCGATCAGTTGCTTGCGGAGCTTTTCTTCCGCATTACCTCTAAACAAAACACCGTGAGGCAAAATTATTACCATCGTCCCTTTTTCTTTTAAGTGATATAGTCCTTGAAGTAGATAAGCAAAATCGGCTTTAGCTTTAGGTGCTAACACATCGTATCTTTCATAACGTGGATCTTGTAGTAACGTCTTATCTGCATACCACCTTTCGGAAAATGGTGGGTTCATCAAAACAGCATCAAAATCTATCTCACCATTATTTGGCCAGTCCTCCCCTAAAGCATCGCCGTTATTTAATATTTGCGCTTCTTTGTTTACACCATGAATAATAAAGTTCATACGCGCTATATTATATAGTTCGGAATTCCCTTCTTGCCCATAATATTTGATCAATGCAGCACTGTATTTTTGTAGCTCCAATAGCAATGTACCTGACCACATTGTCGGATCATAGATCGTAAATCCACTTTTATCTACTAGATCTTTGAGTAGTAGTTTGCTCATCAACTCATTGACAGAATTAGGCGAATAGAGACCGATTCCCTTTATTCCAGCACTTTGCGAAATCGCTTGGAGAAGCCCCGTATAGATATCACTTAGTGCAAGTTCTTGATATTCAACATTATTTAACTTTGCACTCGTTTTGATGATCTCTAACACGATCTGCATTCTTTTTTGCCCTAATTTTTTACTGCTCAACTCTAGTTCACTGAAAATATCTCGATAAAACTCATCAGCTGCTTCGATTTTCGCAAAGGCTTGTGCTAACATTTCAAGTTGTTGATCTGCTCGGGTCACCAGCGCTGTAAACGTGAATTGGGGCTCGATCACATATCCTAGTTTTTCTCGTATCTCAGTCTCTTCATACGCTTTTTCGTAAGCAGCTTGAACTTGGGCTGGATCAGTTATCTCTGCTGGAACTATGAGTCGCACCGCACGATCAGATAAATACTTGTAAAAAACCATACTTAAGATATAAGGACCATATTCAATGATTTTGTTTGGCCGCAAAATATCATTGCTATTCCACAGATATTTTAATAATTCGATTTGTCTATTATTTTTCATAAAATACCTCGTTAAATCATTTTAGTTGCTCGCTCTAAGATTTCTAAAGTAAATTTATTATTTTGCTCTAGCACTTCTAGTTGCTTTTTTCTAAATGCTAACAAGTCAGCATAAGTTCTACCGATCTGTTTTTGTCGTTCGAGCGGTGTTGCTGGAACTTTTAGTGATTTCAAACTATTGATCGGTATCTTTTGGACTGAGCTTGTGATTCCTTGAGCTTCACGTTCTTTTAGTCGCTTCATTTGCCGATTTTCATTGAAGAGATAAACAAAAAAACGTTTATCTAACTCTTCATTTAAAAAATCAACTTTCAAAAAATTCATTGTCAAGGTTTTACCAACACTTTGCGAACTGGCTATCGTTGCTTGCTGTTTCATGCTGTTTATGATGATATCGCCTTCCTTGATCAAAAAATCTCCCTTTTCAGATTTCCCTAAGTTTTCATTAGGCATCGCAGCTTCTAATAGATCATGTTCAAAATCAGTTTGATCATATAACACGACCGCTTCTTTATTCTTTATTCTGGTAGAATTGACACCTTGCATCATATCTACAAAATCACGTAATCTCTTCTTCATCTATACCCCTTCTTTGAAGTAATAAAATCAAAATACATCACATATAACTGCCTACCAAAGTATAATCCTTGATTAGATAGTAAGTCAAGAACTTTTTCGCAGTAGTTCAGTTAAAATACATGTTTTTTTAAACGGAACAAAAAAAGACAGCAACCGAAGTCACTGTCCTCAGATGGGTCTACAAATCCACACCACTATTGGTATGTGCATTGTCATAACAACGATACTACATACCAAAATTTATAATCTACAATACTCTTAAATTTATTTTTACAAATACAAATTACCCATAAATCTCCGACTCATCCGAAACCCGCTTAAATTTAATATCTGTATCAACTGCTTTAAAATGCTTCTCACCTGCTAGAATTTTAGCTCGTTCATGTGGACGTAATTGTTCAAAACTCACGTCACCTTTTGTTTCAACAATAAAATAGAGATGCTGTTCATCATCTTCTTCATACAACAACGCCCAATCTGGATTATAAGGACCTAGTGGAGTACGAATTTTGAACCAATCTGGTAACTTAATATAGAACTTAACATTATCATCCATTTCAGCCTTACGAGCAAAATCTTTTTCAATACTTGAATCAGTTACGACATAATCATAAACTGTTTTTTGTTTGTTTTCATCCACTTTAACTGAATTTCCTTTATCTCCAAGGTAAGCGTTCAAAGTTTCTGTACTAAACAAAGTTTGTTCATATTCATCATCAGTGCGAGTATATTCAATCCCGTCTACAATCAGCTGATTCTTGATTGCATTGATAATCTTCGCTGCTTGGTTCATATATGATAATGGATTATTTTTAAAGCTATCTAAGTTATTGACGGATTGTAAAATTGCAACGATCGTTTTACGGGTCAAGTTCGTTTCATTTTGCAAGAAAGTAATGATATCTGGCAATTTATATGCACCATTCGTGGTTACACGAACACTGCTTTCACCAGACTTATCAGCTTTTATACCAGCTTGACTCATTTCAACTATCCCTTTCTTGTAGAGATATGTACCTTTACGTGTCTGGATAGAGTTAACACCATCAAATGATTCATTTCCTTTAGATGCAAGTTCAATTAATTTATCTGAATCGAAATCAATCTTATAAGTTGTCTTGTATTTAATTTTGTTCCAGAGTTCTAAGAAATCATCTGCCAAAGCTTCTTTTACGATCTTAACTTCAACTTTATCTTTGGCATCTTTGATATCAAGACTTTTAACTTTAGACTTGGCAACATCTAAAATTTGCGGAATAACTTTCTTAAAATCCTCAGGCACTTCAATTTCCTGATCAATTATTGCTCTCTTCAACTTATCTGTTGCTCGGCCAGATGGACTAATAAGCTCTTCAGCTTTAAAATAATTAAACAATTGCTCAGATTTTTCTTTACCAAGAATTTCTAACTCTTCAGTCACTTCATCATAATAAACAACGATCGTAGCAAAACTATCTTTGTTAAATACACCGAAGATGACACCATCTTCCTCGTACTCTTTTTGCAAACCTTCAGCAAAGTTTTTATAGCTTTCATTTGCCATAACAGTCAATGTATTAACTGCAAATCCTGGTACACGTTCACCATCTTCATTAACCGCAATTCGTAAACCACGTCCAATCTTTTGGCGTTTTGTAATTGTATCTTTTGTTTCAATCAGAGTAGCAATTTGGAAAACATTTGGGTTATCCCACCCTTCTTTCAAAGCTGAGTGAGAAAAAATAAAGCGAATCTTATTAGCTTTCGCAGTATGGTGCTTTTTTTCATCATAGAAGGTCAACAAACCTTCCTTATTCTTCATAATCATTTCATAAGTAGATTCATCAGCCAGAGTATTCCCACCGGTATTTTTCAATTTCCCTTTCTTGTCAGCTGAAAAATAGCCATCATGTACTTCCGAGGTTGGTACACCCACATCATTTAAATCTTTATATTTAGATAAATGTATCAATCGTTCATATTCTTCCTCAAAAATACGCGCATAACGTCCGAGACTAGGATTTCCCTCTTCATCATAAGTACGGTAATTTTCAACCTTATCTAAAAAGAATAAACTCAACACTTTGATCCGCTGTCCATTCTTTTTAAATTGCAACTCTTTATTTAAATGTTCTTCAATTGTTTTGGAAATCTGTGCTCTTTTCGTTGCTTCATCTTCTAATGTAGCAGATTCAAGTGTTATTTTTTCAGGATTACCTGAAAAAGTAACTGACTCACAACCAGGCGTAGCATCAATATCCTGAATAAACCCAACCTCTTCATAAACCTGAAGCTTAGTTTTAGTAAACATATCATCGCCAGCTTTAAAGTTCATAATCTTTTTATCTGCATCATTGCGAGTCTTCTTATAAACTTCAATTTTAGCTATAATATCGTTCTTTCTTGTTTTTACTTCAATCAGCTTCAAATGCGCTCGATTTCCATCTTCATCCATCTCGAGGCCAGCAACTTCAATCTGCTTAACCAATTGATTATCATATGCTTCAACTGCTCCAAGTTGATAAATCTTAGGATAAGTATTATCTCGATGAGTTGCTGAATAACGAAATCCTGCTGATGGATTCAAACTTGATAAGGCATCTTTAGCCAAATCTGTGTTATCAACCGATTGTGGCTCATCAATAATCATAATTGGTCGTGTTTCCGCAATAAGATCAATTGGTCGTGCTCCAGAAAGCTGATCATTTTCACGATTCATAACATTCGTTTCCTTATTAAAGGACTGAATCGTCGTAACCATGATATCGATAGTATTTGCAGATGCAAATGAACGAACGCGATCAAGTTTGCTACTATCAAACATAAATAAGTCGTAGACCACACCATTATACTGACTCTTAAAATAGTCTTTTGTAATTTTAAAAGTTTTAAGAACACCTTCTTTGATTGCAATACTTGGCACAACAATAACGAATTTCACGAAACCATATTGCTTGTTCAATTCAAGAATAGTTTTTAGATAAACGAACGTTTTACCTGTACCAGTTTCCATTTCAATGTTAAACTGTGGGAAAGATTTATTATTTCCAAATAAATTATTACTTGGAACTATCCCATTAAGAATCTGTACCTTGTTAACGTTCTTCAGCATCTGTTCTTCGTTAATAATCACACGGTTCCCCACACCAATACCATCACTGACAAATAATGTTCCTTGTGGTTCATCATTTGTGATCGTAAAATTTGATTCTTTTATCGCCTGACCTTCAAAGACACGCACTGCACTATCAACAGCATTTGTTTGATAATCAAGTGTATCAAATCTGATCTTCAAATATCTTTTCCTCCCTTGTTAAATACTTAAAATATCATCATACTGGATACCACTTGCATTTAATTGCTCAATAGTATTTAATTTTTCACTATCATTGATAAATTTTTCATCCTGCAAAACAACTACTGAATTTTCTACTTTTTCATCCGCAATTTTCCTAATAATATGTCCTGCTACTTCACTTGTAATCTTATCACCAAGAACTACAAACATCGCACCAAAGGCAACATCGTAAACAACCGAATCGCCAACTTTAGTTTCATTGATTGGATAATTCAAATCAAGCCCTTGTTTCAGCATGATTTCATACACAACATCAATTGGCTTTGAACCTTCTTCAAAATTATTTGCAAGTAAATCAAATTGCTCATTCAAATCTTTTGGTTCTACATTCCATTTTTTAATGTTTGATTTAGAAAGTTCAAATACTTTAAAGCCAACATCGATCTTATCTGCAAGTAATGGATTTTCTTCTATAATTTTATTCCCCGCAAGACGAATACGTTCTTCCGCAATTTCTGGAATAGTTCTATACCCGTCTTTAAAGGCAACATCTTTTTCAGAAAGTTTTTCTGGTAATTGAACCATAATATATCGACGGTTGCCACCATCCTCAGCGTTCATTCGCATTACAGCTTCTGCAGTGGTTGCCGAACCACTGAAAAAATCTAAAACAGTTGAATCTGCGTCAGAATACAATTCAACAATCCGTTGAATTAGTGGTACTGGCTTAGGATATGAAAAGTATGCCTTATTATCAAATAAGCGTTTCAGATATTGGCTTGCGCTTTGAGAATGTCCTACATCTCCATATTTCCAAATTGTCATAGGTACTACTGTTTGCTTCACTTCGGATAGAAATCGCTTAATTGAAGGAACTGCATCACCGTTTGGTCCGAACCAAATTCTATTATCAGAAACAAACTCATCAAATCTTTCCTTGGAAAGTCTCCAGCTATAACCACTTGGTGGCATTGTCCTTCTGCCAGAAGGAGTAATAATTTCATAGATATTTTTTTCTATAGCTGGTCCAACAGACAAATCACTAGATTTCCAATCTCCACGCAAATCATTATCTGGATTTGAATATCTATCATTTGCAACATCAGAACGCTTTAATCCATTAGTTTCAATAATACTTGCATTTTTTCCATAAACTAAAATATAATCATGACTTTCAGAGAAATTTTTCTTCAAGTTAACTGGTGAATATGCTCTCTCCCAAATTACCTGAGCTAAAAAATTCTTCTCACCAAAAATTTCATCTGCAATTTTTTTTAAATTGGCCTGTTCTACATCATCGATGGAAATGAAAGCCACACCATCTTCTGTCAATAAATTTCTTGCTAGTTTAAGCCTTGGATACATCATATTTAGCCAGTTAGTATGATATCGGCCATTATTTTCCGAATTAACGGTAAATTTATTTCCATCTTCATCAATTTGTCCAGTCTGCTCCATATAATTTTCAACTGAATCTTCAAACCTATCTTTGTACACAAAATCTTTTCCCGTATTATAAGGTGGATCCACATATATAAGCTTCACTTTACTAGAATATGATTTTTGAAGGAGCTTTAAAACTTCTAAATTATCACCTTCAATATAAAGATTGTTAGTCTCATGAAATTTTTTAGATTTATTTATATTAGGCTTTAAAGTCGCTAATGTTGGTTCCTGTGATAACTTGATTGCTCTCTTTTTTCCATTCCAATTGAAATTATATTTATCAATATCTAAATCTATATTTCCAGTTAATATTTCCTCCAACTTATTAAAATCTACCATTCCCGCTTCTGTAAAAACCTCTGGCACAATACTTTGCAACGCTTTAATTGTTGACATTCTTACATCATCAGAAAACTGATTAACAGATTGTAATTTATTACCAGCCATACTGTCGTACCTTTCATTTATTGTTCAAACAAATTATTATATAAATCTTGAAAACTATCAACCGAATTTAACAAATTAATTTTTGTTGTGTAGTACTTTGTTTGTCTCTTACTCATCGACGAATTAAATTTACCTTTGGATAACATTTGTTGCTTATTACAAGCTGCAACGATGTATAATTTAACCCTTTTAGATTTAACCAGTTCGATTGAATTTTTTGGAATCATTTCCATCAATTCATTTAATTGTAACACTGGTCTAAAAAAGAAATCTGACATCTCTTCAGCTTTCTTATTTTTATGCGTATAGGTGCCTATAATGTCATACTTTTTACAAAAGTCGGAGATATTTGTTTTATATGACCACGAATTTCGGATTTCACATTTCCTTTCTATATTATTTTTAATTACCTTAATATCGTATTCTTCACCAGGTCTATATTCAAAATTATCTCGTTCTGCATCATAAATATGGATGTTATCAGGTTTTTCATTAAATACCTGTACTAGAAATTTTGCTACAGCTAATTCTGCTAAACATCCTTCAAATTGTTTATTTTTCTTTTCTTCAGAATTTCGATTCTCATTATACTGATTACCATTATTTGTATACTTACTTTTTTCTGTTGCTATTGCTTCAACTAAAGAAATATCAAAATCTGAAGGAATAAATTCATAATAATTTTTATTCAATTTACTATCATATATCTTAATAAATTTCTCAGAAAGAAGATCCTTATACAGATAATTCCTATTCTTTAAAAACCAAGCATCTTTTGCATTAAACCATGTACCCATAATTACCTCTCTACTTTTTAAATTGATAATATATCGTTATAATCCACTCCACTAGCATTCAAAATTTCAATGGAATTCAATTTCTCGCTATCATTTATAAAACCTGTATCTTGTAACACTACAGCTACACCTTCAAGTTCTGCATTAGTAATTAACTCAACAATTTTTTTAGCAACAGTACTTGTAATATTTTTACCTAAAACAATAAGTAATGAACCATATGCTACTTTGTAAATATTAGCTCCATCTACAACAATTTTTTCAATTGGCAACGTCAACTCTAATCCTTGCTTCAACATGATTTCATAAACCAAATCATCCTCAGTTGATCCATGTTCTAGATTATCTTGAATTGATTCAAGCATTATCGCCAAATCTTCCGATTCCGTGTTCCACTTTTTAAGATTTGATTTTTCTAGTTCAAAAACTTTAAAACCTATATCAAGCTTTTCAATTTCACTCGGATGTTCCCTAAAAATTTGTTTTCCCGCTTTATTAATGCGATCTCTTGCCAGTTCAGGAATCGTATCATAACCTAACTTCTTAGCATTTGAATTATTTGGGATACGTTCAGGTAATTGAACCAAAATAAATTTTCTATTTCCACCATCAACTATGTTTTTTCTAAAAACAGCTTCTGCAGTCGTTCCCGATCCACTAAAAAAATCAAGAATAATTGAATCTTTATTAGCACCTAATGAAATTAAGTCTTCAATGAATGGAACGGGTTTTGGAAAATCGAATACTTTTCCACCTAATAAGTCTTTTAATTTTGTTGTTGCAGTACTAGATGAGTACTCTGGTTTAAACAATACTGATTTAGCTTTCTTTGTTGGGTTATCGGCACCAAGTGCTGGACGTTGTTTTCTATAAAACTGTAGTCCGTTTGACGTCCGTTTAATAATGAGATTATGCTTACTTTCGTTAAATGTATCCTTTCCCCAGTACCAAGAAAGTTCTTCTCCTTCGGGATTAATAGGCATTACCATCTCATCTTCAGAATTTAACGGTTCATTATTCTCTGTAACATATATTTCATCTTCTTCTGTTACGAATATTGGATACCACAGATTAGGTCGTTTAGTGCGGGGCGCATTGACACCAGTTGCCCTTAAATTATCAGCTACTTTATACAATCCATACTCATCTTCAAACCAGTCATTCATCTCTTCATCACTAATTGGAAGGCGTCCAAATTCTAAATCTTTTTTTGACTTAGCATAAACCAATACATATTCATGCGTATCTGCAAATCCATAAGCATCTTGGTTTCCCTTTAGATTCATAATAACAGGAACAATACCGATACGATTATTTTCACCAAATATTTCATCAAATAATCGAGAAAGGTTTTCCTGCTCAACTGTCCCTATTGATGTAAAAATGACTCCATCATCTGACAATAGATTTTTTGCCAATTTTAAACGTGGGTACATCATATTTAACCAATCAGTATGATAACGACCATTTGTTTCAGTATTTACACTGAACTTATTTCCTTCACTATCCACTTGTCCCGTCTGCTCTAAATAATTTTCAATACTATCATGAAAGTTATCGTGATATATAAAGTCCTTACCTGTATTGTAAGGAGGATCCAAATATATAAGTTTCACCTTATTGGCATAAGATCTCTGTAAAGCCTTCAGAACCTCAAGATTATCTCCTTCAATGTAAAGGTTTTGTGTTTCATCCCAATTCTTTGATTTTTCCTTATTAGGCTTCAGTGTTGCTGTTGTTGGTTTCTGTGCTAACTTTATTGCTTGTTTCTTACCGTTCCATGTAAAACTGTAGCGTTCTGGTGCGGTTTCAACTTCATCTCCAAGAATCAAACGTAGCTTATCAAAGTCAATCTTCTTCTCGGTTAAGACTTCTGGAAATAATTCCTTTAATTTTTCAATATTTTGTTTAGTAATATCTAGTGAACTAGAAGATACTTTCCCTATTCGTTCGTTCGTTCGTTCGTTCGTTCGTTCGTCATAGGCTAACTGTCCTTTCTCTACCTGTCAAGTATATTATTAATTTAATTTACTTGACAGCTCATCTTTTAACTTCTTTAACTTCATCTGCATATCTATTTTCCGATTTAATTGTCGCTCTTTTTTAATCTGATTCTGCAATTCATCAATCTTTTTTTTCAAAGAATCGAGCTGATCTTTTTCCAAACCAGTAATGTTTCCGATTGCCTCACCATACTGTTCTTTAGCAGTAGCTGTCACAATTTCATCACATAGTCCGTCGTAGAAGGCTTTTAAATCCTGTCGTGGCAAATTAATTAGTGCTATTTGTTGCAAAACACCTTCTAAATCTTTATCTTGATAGATCGGAGATGAATAAATTTTCATTATCTTCAAAAAACCCGTTTGCAACTTTTCAAAGCGACCAGCATAGATAGTAAACTTATCCGCTTCATCAATGAGTATGACTAATGGATAAGGAATCAGACGCGACAATATCCTATAGATTTTAGTTGAATCACCTCTATCTTTAGTTTTTACATATAGAAACTGAATTTCTTGATAGATTTCTTTATCATCTTCATATGTGGCGATATTTGTATTGTCAGATTTCAGGTTGGCTAGCATATAGATACTTTGAACCGAGTCTTGTAAAAATTGCTTATCAGCAACACTTTTCATATGCGGATAGATTTGTGTCTTGGGTAAATTTCGATTGATTACCGTAGCATTAGGAAATTTCCACCATTTTATTATATCTTTCGTTTTCAATCATATCACCTACCTAATAATCAAAAATGATATTAACTCAACATCATCTAAATCATCCAATAACTCTGTTTGTATGTTAGTTCCTCCTGGTGAGAATAGTGAATCCATCCCTACTTCATCTTGCTTGCCACGAATTGCCTCAATTGCTTTACTCAAGATTTCAGAATAAGTACTCATCTCTTTCCCACCATTGGTTTCCTCATAAAATTCATCTACAAGTGATTGATTAACAGTCTTTTTACCAACTGTTAACTTTTTGAAGAAATCTAACACTTGCTTTGTGTACATATAGTTAATTTTAACAGTGCCATCCATACGCATATAAACAACAATATAAGGTAAGATACTGTTTTCTTGTCCTAGATTATCGACCCGCTGCTTCAAAGTTAAAATGATACCTGGTTCAGCTTCAGGAAAATTTGTCGTATCTGTGATCGCGTACATGCCAAGTGGTGCTTCATTCAACAACTTCTCATATCCCTTCAAAGCGTTCTGCAAGTCTGATTTAAAATCATTGAATGTCATATCAGTGATAGAAATTGCACCATTAACCTCTTCCAGATCAATAACTTGTGTTTGTAGCTGTTCCAGCTGTTTCTTACGATATTTCAAGTCGTTCATTTCTTTGCTGGATTTGATATTTAACAAATCGTCTTCCCCAGTCGCAGCCGTGTTCAACATAACCATCCGTCCCTTGACACGTTGCTCCAGATTCAAATAAGTATCTAAGTCAATATTAGGCCAAAAGTTTACCAGCTGAATCTGTTTATTGCATGAACCAATACGGTCAATACGACCGAACCGTTGAATAACTCGCACTGGATTCCAATGGATATCATAGTTAATTAAATAATCCGCATCCTGCAAATTTTGTCCTTCAGAGATCGTGTCAGTAGCAATCAGTAAATCAATCTCTTCTGTAGCATTTAGATTGGTTTGATCCCGTCCTTTCGAAATTGGTGAAAAGTTCATTAAGATATCACTCATATCATTAACAGCTACACCTTTCATGGTTGTTTTATTAGGAGTTGATCCACCTGTAACTAGAGCAGAGTTCAAACCATAAATTTTTTTCACTTTATCAGCCAAATTCTCATAGAGATAGTTAGCTGTATCTGTAAAGGCAGTAAAAATGATTATTTTCTTATTATTTTCGTTTATTGGGTGGTCATATTTATTTTTGAGTATCTTCTCCAAATCCATTAACTTGGCATCTTTATTAGATGTCACTCTGTGAGTAGCGATCTGCAATTCTTTTAAAGCTTCCAAATCTTCATTAAGGACTTGTGACCACTTCATTAAATCCATATCCCCAATCAATATCTTGGTCTTTGTCCCCACAGATTGTTCATTAAAAACATTTTCTAAATCTTCATCATCAAAGTCCGTTATACTTGGCATTTCCAAGTTTCCAACTTGGTGCTCTTTAATTTTTTGAAGTATCTCCTCAATTCCACCAACCATTCGATCAATAGTTAATCCAAAGGAATAAATAGAACTTTCCAGTCGTTTGAATAAGTTTGCACGAATCAATTTAGCCAATGCTTGTTCCCGATCAGCTTGTCTAAATGCCGATTTCCCTTCTTTCACCTTGGTATCATACAATTCTGCATAATATTTTCTTTTAGTGGAAAGAACATATTGGAGCGGCTGGTACATCGCCATGTTCAAGTAACCGATCAGATCATATACCTCTTGCAAATTAGGAAATTGCCCAGAGGTGTCAATATTTGATTTCACAGTTATCGGTTTCAAACGTTCAGGGAAATCTCCTAGCGAAGTCATATCATAATATTTTTCAATATGCTTTCGACTACGTGCAATCGTCAACATATCTAATAACTTGAAATAATCAGAATTGACCTTATCAAGAAATCTCTGAGTAGTCCGTTCTTCTTCATCCAACTCCATCCATTGGTTAAACGCCTGCTGTGCTAAACGCAATGTCGTATCAATATCGTCAACACCATACTTAACCAACGCATTCGTTTTCCCTTCAGTGATAAATCCTATTTGATTTTTTAAATCATTCATCCGATTATTAATTGGTGTAGCAGAAAGCATCAATACTTTTGTTTTCCGGCCTTTCTGAATGATATCTTCCATCAATCGTTGATAACGGGTTTTAGTCTCACGATTGACGCTAGTATCGTTATTACGGAAATTGTGCGATTCATCAATAACTACTAGGTCAAAATCAGACCATAGAAATGTACCTAACTTAATACCATCGCTTTCGCCTTTATAACGACTAAGATCGGTATGATTCAAAACGGTGTAACTAAAGTTATCATCTACTAAAACATTACGTTCATCAGGGTGAGTGTACAATGTCCAGTTATCTCGTAATCGTTTTGGTGCAAGAACTAGCACACGTTTGCGCTGTAATTCAAAATATTTGATAACTGCCAATGCTGAGAAGGTTTTCCCTAAGCCAACTGAATCAGCCAGAATTGCACCATTATATTTTTCAAGTTTACGAATCAAACCCATTACACCATCCTTTTGGAATTGGTACAGCTTATTCCAAATAACTGAATCTTTGAATCCCGAGCCATCTGGTGCAATATCTTGTTCATCAAGTTCACTCAATTTATCATGAAAAATATGATACAGTGATACAAAGTAAATCCATTCAGGTGGGTTTTCCTGATAGATCGTTCGTACTTTCTCGAGAACTTTGTTTGTAACTTCCTCTGTTTTTTGTGGTTCATTCCAAACATTATCAAAGTCAGCCTTGATACCTGCAAAATAGTCGGGCTCAGCATCAGCAATCGCTGTCATTGATGAAATGTTATTTGACTCTGTAATTCCTAGACCATCGGAAGTAAATTTGAACATTGCCGGAACAACAAGACTTCCTGCATCGTCAGTATTCTCAATTAATAATTCATTCAAAGCACTTTGATTCGGAGCAAGCTGATGAAACTTTACTTTCTCTTCTATCAATTTTGCAGTTTCGCGAGCAATAAAAGCAGTATTCATCTTATTTCTGAGCTTAATTTCATATTTATTTCCAGAAATCTTATCTTCACTTTGTGCAATTTCGTAACGTTTCAAAAAACCCGTCTCTTCTTTTTCAAAGAAAGCTTTCGTCAAAATCAAACGTAATTCCTTTGAGCGTTTGATTTCCTTTTGTAATGCATGGAATGCAAAAATTGAAAAAGCAGCCGTTTGAATGCTGATTTTTGAATGTGTTGTTACTTTTTCGCTTATTAGATTTTCTAGTGTGTTATCTCCCTTGTTATCTATTAATTTTAATTCCATAAATATCTCCCAAGACTTTTATCTTTCTGAATTTAAGTTACTCTATTTCGCAAATATTGTTTATCTCATATATTGAATGATATACCTCTTATCCTTCTCGTCTTAGTAATCACCATTTAACTATTGCTTAGCCTATTAATTACGTACTGATTCCAGTTATCTATTTTCTATATAATCTGATATTTCTATAACAAAGACATTATATCACGAGTTAGTATAAAAGTTTTTAGTGATTATAACCATATCTCAGAAGTACTTATATTATAATTTTTTCTAACTCCATTCTTTTTCAACGTATTCACGTGCCTCTTGCTCACTAACACGTGCTGTGGCATTTTTATTATAATTCAAAATAAACGAAGCTAATTTGATTAATTCGATTTCAGTAAACTCATTAAATTTGCTATTCTCCAAACTTTGTATCAATTTATAAATTTCATCTTTTGAAATATATTTTGAATAGACCTCTGCCTGAAAGCACCAACCATTACCTCTGTTCCCATTCCATTTACTTGCAAGCGCACAAATAAATTTAAGTTTATTCGTATCATCTATTTCTTTAAAATAATTAGCTACCTCATTTGCATCAAGATGCTCCCATAAATAAAGAAAACAATTAAAGTTGCTTATACCAAAAATCGGATTATTATCTGTGATGATGTCACGAATCTTTGTTAAATAAGTTTTTTCAATTTTTTTTAAATGATCCAAACTTATCAACTGATCAGCACTAAATTCCTTCGTCTCCTCTAATCTTCCATATGAAACCTCTAATTTAAAAATTATTCTTGAAATTGTTCCTAATCTATTTTTATCTACATTTTCCAGTAGCGAACGAATAATATCATACTTTTCATTCTCCGTTTTAAGTTTTCTTATAATATCAATCACAAAATTTTCAGCTAGGTAAGAGATCGAAATAAATTTTTCTCCATCTTTAAATTCCCACAAAGATTCGAATATAGCAGTAGCAACTAATTTTAAACGCTCATATGGTATGTTATCCTTCAATGAAACAAGTTCATCTAAAAAATACTTAATATTACCCTCTGCATTAATTATTCTAAGAGCTTCATTTAAACCATCTTCGTTTAATTCGTATATCCAATTATTGATCGTATTTCTAGGAACTTTTGCATCATCTAAATCAACCATAAAGTATAAATCAAATCTTTCACTATATGCTACTCTCATTTTACTTCTAATATCTGACATTGATTGAAAATCATACCGATATTTATTTACTTTTATTGAAAACTCTGGAAATAAAGTAGCCACATAATCCATTGCTAAATCTGAATCTATTCCCAAATTTTCAAATTGATTACAGTACAGTTTCCGATAGTCATCATCACTAGTATCAGACAAAATTTTATCCATGAATTCCCCACACAAAAGCTTCTTATTATCACAGATCCATTTATATAACTTTGGCTCTAACACTTCAATTGTAGTAATGGCTAACATATCAACAAAATATGTTTCCGAATACAGCATTTCATATTTAAATCTGAAAACATTAGTCACTCTATTAACATCTCTTAAATTATTAAGGTAGGGCTCTATACAATTTCTAAAGACTATATTCCAATCGCTCTCATCCCATGTAACTTCTTCAGGGAGATCACTTATAATTTGTTCAATCTTATTAAAAAATATAGTATTCAATCTTGCCTTCCTTAATTCTGGAATCTCAAATGGTACTTGAATAATTTTTTCTAAATATTCTTCTCCATCTATCTTTTGTACCTCATTTAAAGCTCTACAAACAACCTCCCTATCCATCACCAATATATATATTACGTTTGGAAAATCTGCTAGTTGCTTGACTAACTGAAAAATATCTCTAATCTGTGAATTTATTAACCTATCTATATCATCAATCACAATAATAATTTTTTCATTTATTTCACTTAACCCTTCCTCTATCTTTTCTCTGGTTTCATCCAAGTCAGGAAGGTTTGTAGAATGCTTCCCAACTGTTTCAGTTAAATTTCTCAATGTCGAACTAACAGTGCTCCCAACTCCAGGTACAAGTCTCAACACATCAAAAATAACTGAATATTCTACTAACGCCTGCCCTACTACTTGTTTTATTCTTTCATTCCCTTGAATATCTATTTTATTTTTCAAACTTTGAAAAAATAAACTAATAAGATTATCTTTATCAGAATAATTCCATGGAGAAAATTTCATAATTATTGGTTTATTTTTATCATTTTCTGAAAGTTTATTAACTTCATTCAATGCCATATTAATAATAGACGTTTTACCCATTCCCCATTTACCAAATACTCCTATTACCAAACCATCTTCTCCATTATATTCATAAATAGCTCTCCCAAGATGATTTGAAAAAAAAGCTCTTCCTAATAAATCTTGTTCATCAGTATTAATAGGTTTATCTGTATTGTAATTCATAAACATCCTCCTTTTTAATATACATTTTTTACTGATTCCATAGATACTGTAATCCCCATAATATCTTCAGCACAACCTCCTCTAATACTTATTACATTTTAGTGATATAAAATATTACGCAAATACATCAGATAGTATCTTTCTTGCTATCTGAGAAAATAAGTATCTGTCTCACTTATCTACTCTTTTCCCGCAACTATAACTATATTACACAAAAAAAGAGGACCAGAAACATCCATCCCTCTCTAGTATGCACTGACGTTATAGTATTCGGATACATTATTTTTAAGTATGTCTCCTTGAACTAAATGCCTTATCCTTGAGAAGACTATTCCTTGAAATTTGCTATATTTTATGTCCTATCTTTTCCTCCCTAAACTTATCACGACGACAATTCTTTTTCACTATTCTATCTTCAAACTTAACTGTTATATTATTATAGCAACTGTTGTCTTTAAACCACAATTCATAATTGCAGTTTTCCCAACATATGATTTTTTTATAGATTTTTATGCTTTTTAGGTGTCATTTTTTCTTGCTTCACAGCTGGAGGGTTTCCCTTTCCTAATTTATAACTAAGCAAGATGTCATCATAGCATACAGTAATCAAGCGATGATCATATATCCTCTGTAATTGTTTCATACGTTTGGAAACATCATACATACTAGTATCACTTATAGACACATTATATGTATTCATTTCATTTTTATCAGGGGAAGAAAGTATCCTCTTTTTCGTTATATCTTCCAACATTGATTCTATACCAAGAGTTGACATCTTACTATAATTCATTGCTTTTAATACTTCAGATCGTTTATTTTTCTTAGTATCATTATCAATGCATATCGTCAAAATTTTCCTATGTTTCAATTATCTATATCATTTTCTTCTATTCAATCAAATAAAAAAATAGTCACTCAATTTGAGCGACTAAAATAAGTCTGAATGCGATCCAGTATTGATCAACGATAGTGTCATAATGTCATCTTCTACAAGATATATCAGCAACCAATCGGGTTTAATATGACATTCATAATATCCAATAAACTCACCAGTTAATTGATGGTTATGATACTTTTCTGCAAGAGTTTTCCCTTGCCTTAACGCATCGATAATATCATTTAGCAATGACATATCATACCCTCGTTTTTTCATTAACTTATAGCTTTTTTTAAATTTATTTGTAAATTTGACTTTATACACCACTATTCCTCCAAAGCTTTCAACAAGTCTTCCATGTTTGAATAGCTGGGAACATTATGGTCATGTGAAATTCGTTTGGCTTCAACCATTGCAGCCATTGTTTCTTTATTATACTTCGGTAGTTCTACTGGAAAGGGTATGCCACCTCGTAAAATGCATTGACGTAAAAACATATTAACTGCAGAAGACATATCCATTCCTAACTCAGAAAAAAGAGCATTCGCTTCCTTTTTTACTGTTTGGTCGATCCTAATTTGTGTTGGACTTGTCGCCATAGTAAGTCACTCCTTTCACGACTATAATAATACAAAAGGTATACATTGTAAAGCGAATTGATTGATGATAGTGGATGGAATATCTAAAAAATAGTCCTGATTCCATATCGCAATTAGTCTTTAACGAATTTAACTTTTCTATACATACAAAGATCTAGTATTGTAAGTGTATCAATCCTTTTTCGAACAGCTTTACATAAATACTTTAGCTCACATAGATTCGCCTTTAAACTTCTTTGAAATTTTAAATTCCGCAACGAAAATAGATACTACTGATATTATCGATCTTAGGCGCCAATCACTCTATGGTGAACGCTTTATTCGAATAAAATCAATTAAAGCGAAGAAAAGTAGCGTTACTATGACCATACAAATATATCTCTTTGTATTAAAATCGATCCCCAAAAGCTGTATTATACCAGCAAAAATAAAAGCAAAGACCAAGGCAACTACAGCTTTTTCTACAATCTCCAAATATTTCTTCATAAACTATCCCCGAGTTCAAGTGCCAATTCTTTTATTCAGTACCTCGTATTTTCCATTTTTCCAACCCTTTAAATACCAGAACAACACTCCCGATCACTAACAAACTAACTAAAATATTGACGACTAGGTCCACTTCAGCAGAAGGCATCAACTTTGCAATAAATAAACTATAAAAATACTGCGTAACAAAAATAGCAACTACAATAGCAATATTCATTTTATCTTTCATGTTCAAGATCCCCTTGCGATCGCAAAAAACAGTAACCGTTTACACTTTAATTATGCACTATACATCAGTGACTTTGATACAGCTTTCCTCCAAATGATAATTTCCACTCAGGATCATAAAAGCAGGCATCACTTGGATACACTATCTTTTGCAACCCAAACTCTTGCAACAACGCATCCCCCTTAGTGATCACTTGCTGATATTTCTCCAAACTGATAGTGCCTTGCTGCAATTGTAAACCCCAAAATCCCGTGTGGATATACATGTGGCATTCATGACAGATTGAGACATATCCGGTCAATGTTTGGATCAAATTAACAAAATCATATTCATATTGCTCATGTAATTCAAGCCAGTCCCCAGCAGTATGACTGACATATCGTTGACAGTTCATGCAGTGATGATCAGCTAACAAACGATATTGTTTTTTCAGCTTATTCCATTCATCTCCCATGATCGTTCGTGGATTTACGTAATGTAACGCCGGTGGAATTGGTGGTTGCGTCAAAACTGTGACCATATCGATAGCTAATTTTTTATTTGTTTGTCTTTCTGACATCTGCTCATCCCCTCATACGCTTGGTCACTTTCTCAGTGTAGCTCATATCTCATTTACTGATCATTCTACGATCTGATAACCTGCTTTAGCCAATACATCTAATGCTGATCGATAGTCTTTTGCCTTAGTCAAGATGTAATCCGTATTGTAAGTTGAGATCGCAAAGATACCGATTTTATTTTCTGCTAACAAAGTCGAGATCTTAGCCAAGATCCCGATCAGTGAAAAATCTAACACACCTTGGATCCGGAAAGCTTTCCAAGCATCATCACGTTCCAAGACGTTTGGAGGTACATCTTTAGTCAAACAAACTAGTGAGTTTTCTTCGTCTGTTTTTCCTGTAAAACAGTATTCCTTACTTAAGTCGACTTGTGAATAATCTTTTACTTTGCAAACTGAAAAATCATGTGCGATAACTTTTAATTCCATATTAGTCCCCTCTTCTTACACTTATTATAGCTGTAAGTATAGCAAGTGGATATACGTTGTGCAATATTTCGTTAAGCGTTAGTTGTATACAAAAAACATCATGCTATCAAGCGATAACATGATGTTTAGACTCTTAACTATTTATCGATCTCAGGTGCGTTCCCTAGTTCAGCACTTACCATCCAGATCTTCTTTTCGATATCGGTCTTAAATCCGATAAAGATATCTTGTGTGCTGTGATCTTGTTCTTGATCACTGACTTCGATGCCTTTTTGATACAAAGCTTCAAGATAGCGATAACCTTCTAGCAATTTAGCTAGATGTTCTGCCATCGTCTTGTCATAGCTACCAGGTTCATCTTTGATCCCTGTATGCTCGGCCATTTCACGAAGCGTTGAATATGGTGCTCCATCAAGAATGATCAAGCGTTCCGAGATCACATCGAGTTGGTCATTGATCTCATCCATGAATTCATCCATCAATGGGTGTAACTTCAAAAAGTTGGTGCCACGCATATACCAATGTGTTTGATGAATGATCATCGACATTTGGCTCAAATCTGCTACAAGTTGGTTCAAAACTTTCTTTGTTTCTCCATACTTCATGTAAAATTCCTCCCAAGACAAAATAAATTATAATGTTTCTACATTATTTACTATAACATTAATTTAGCAGAAATTCTAAAATTTGAACTGGGTACTTCTACACCTTGTGATAACTGCGATTTTTATTACTTCTCTGTGCCACTAAAAGACCCAAGCTTACAAATTTAACTAAATGCTTGCGAGCTGTTGCTACTGATTTTTGGATCAGTTTAGCAGTTACTGTAGTATTTATATTTTCATGCTCCAAGGAACAGTTTATTGCTCATTTTACGAGCGATAATTAGCGATAAACGAGCGATAAAATCCTATCCTCAGGCAACATTGATCATAGAACTATTTTACTTTGTCAGTAATTTATCAGAAATTTGAACTGGAGAATAAAATAACTAGGATCAAGTAGCCTTCACCAAGATATTTTGCCTAAAGAAAGCCACTATTCCATAGATCTGACCTTACTTTCGATGAAATTGACCTCTTCTTGATCTAGTCCATATTTTTCATATAATTGTTGATCGATCTTTGAAATACTCAGCGACCAATCTATATCTGAATTTTTGGTAAAGTCTTGAAGTGGTACAAAGCTATACGTTGTAGTACTATGCTGAGTAGTTTTTAAAATTCCCACCAATGCTCTAAAAAATTTGGTATAAAAATATTTTTTAAATGCATTTGCTTCATATTCCGAATCAAACGGCCCGAACACTAAGAACGTTTCGGTCGAAATTTGACCAGGTCTCCCTATAAGTAACTCTGATACGCATTCGCCAAATTCTCCTGAACCATAGGCGTACGGTCCAAATACTTTCCACTTATAAATAGTCTTTCTACCATCAGGAATGGGATAATCTACAGGGACATACCTATACGTCCGTTTATTCTTTATCAATCCTAATATCTCAATATCATCTTTATTTTGTTTTTCCTCGTATATCTCTGGTAAATTAAATTTTTGAGGATCATTAAAAAAGTTCGTTGCTAGGCCATAAGGTTTTCGAACCGAAGTGATCTTTCCGATATTTTCTTCCTTTAAGTTTGCTACTTTCGAGACCTTTTCAAAAATGCTTACCAATTCACCATAAGGAATAAATACGCCTGAACCAGCCGAATTTAAATAACTCTTAAACTCGTATCGCTGTTTGTCATGATCGATAACACTGATATCGGCAGGCCCGATATATTCTTTGTCATAAGTCAAATACAAGACTCCACCTTTTATATCGGTATTTGGAAATAACATACTTGCATTTTTAAATACAGACATGGATCTGATATGTTGATCTTGTAACATATCTCGCCTAAAATCACTTAAGCCTTTTCCTGCCCCATTGAGCCATCTTGCCGGAAAAATAAGATTCACTTTTTTTAGTGCCACTTCTCTTGCTAAATAAAAGAAATGGTTATATATCGGGCTTGCAGATGCATTAGCTGCTCCATCATCGCGTTTTCCATTGTCATTTTCTTGATAAGGCGGATTTCCAATAACTATATCAAATTTCATCTTTACTTCCTCCAAATAATTCATCACATTTTTCAGCTAAACTACCGCTAGCTTTATTGCAAGCAAATGAAGTCGTATCTAGTAAAACGATATGTGAATCATCGATCTTACCAACTTCATCATAAAAACCAAAGATATAATTGTGAGCTATCCGATAAATGATCTCCGTTGGAGCAAAACCATAAACTTGTTTTTCTAAGATATGCTTGATCCGCTTGTTTTGATCTGGTATTACATCTGCCAACCCAATATATAAGCGTTTGACGATCTCAGTAATATATGACCCAGATTTCATATATAGATCCGCAAATGTTTTATCAGGATCACTAAAAATGTTTGGATCGTCTTTTTGCAATTCATCTACCATCAGTTTGACTGTCTCTTTTGGCGTAAAGATCTGATTAGTCTTTTGTGGGGGAATATAGCTAAAGATATCTTCCTTTAAATTTTCATCAAAGTAGTTAGCTAACTCCTTTCTCTTAGCTAAAAAAGCTTGGATCGACTCATCAAACACGATTTCGTCAAAAAAACGATACTTATCCCGTAATACCCTAAATTGTTCAAGTGAGATCCCTGTTACTTCCTTGAATACTGTATCTGAAATATTTTTATCAAAGTTAGCCAATGTGGTATTCTCTGTCCCATAAGCCATCAAAAATGAAGGGATCGTTCTAGCAAAACCGCGCAAACGTGAGCGCACATCGTCTTCTACTTGCTGTTTATCTTTTTTTTGCATCTTTTGCATGATCTTCTCAGTAGAATTTAGCGTATACTTTTGTAAAGTCTCTTTAACTTGTGTAACAACTTCGCTTTCTACTTTTTGAATTTTTTGTTGTAACTGCTCTTCGATCTTTTGCAAGGCTTTGCTATCCAGCTGTGCCTCAGCTTTGCGTAATTCAAATTCTTTTTTCACCTTATTTTTTCTGATATTATTTTTTATTTGGATCTCTTCTACCTCACGCGCCACTGCTTTAGCTCCTAAGTTTGTGATCCTCTCTGCTTGTTTAGTCGTTAATCCCTTTTCTTTTGCTAGAGCTTTGGTTGCTTCTAATGTACGCTTTTTAAATATCTGACTAGCTAACATTTGGAGTTTGGCACTTTCCGAATTCTCGATCTCTTCTTCCATTTCTTTATATACCTTTTCTCCAAAATGTGCTTTATTTTCACCAATGACTATCTCCGGACGGATCTTTACTGCTCCATTTTCATCCAACTCAATTTCTTTTGTGTCGACTTTTACACGATTATTTTGAGGAACATTTTTATTTTTAGGTAGTGGATTTAGGTCTTCTAAGATCTCTTTAGCCTCTGGGGAAGAAAAAATACCCGATATATTTTTAAACAAGAAATTGGACATAAAGCCCCTTTTTACAACTTCTTTTGCTTTTAGTACTTTAGGCATCGTCAGCACCTGTTTTGCATCGAGTTCTGTCATCTTACCTGTACTATCTTCGGCGATCACAGGAAAAAAATTCAATAATTGTCTGATCTTCCTTTGGCGTTTATCAACATCTAAAATCTCAGATGATTTATTAGATAAGTTGTTAGCAAATTCATCATAGATCATCAACGTACGTTCTGGTGAAAAATCAAAGACATAAGCATTTTCTTTGCGCTTGGACAAACCATTTTCTTCGTAACGCCACGCATTTTGTGCCCTAAAAGCGGCTTGCATATAAAGACTAGGTGATCTCATATTTGAAAGCATCAATACAGCAGTCCACTCTGGGACAGTTATCCCAGTTGTTAATTGTCCAACTGATAACGTGATCGTTTTACTATTTTTACGAATAGCTTCTTTTACTCTAGCTAAAGAATTCTCATTTACCTTTTGATCGTCTGTCACTTTACCATCACCAGCTGCCAGAACGACCTTATAATCTTTAAATACTTCATGCTTTTTTAGTAGTTTCATTAAAGCTTTAGCACTCGCTACCCGATCCAAGATCCAAAATGTGTGCTTTAACTCGGTCCGCAATTCAGGCGTTGAAAATGGATACTTTTCGTTTTTTGTTAGAGTATCTAACCATTTCAGCACTTGTTTTTTATAGACAAGATCTCCATTGTCTTTAGTTGCAAAGAACTCATTTAAATCAAAAGCATAATCCATATTTTTTCCATCTATTTGTGCCCCTTGCTCAATTTCTTCTGTGATCATCGGGCTCATTTGATATGAAAAAAGATTCAGCCGAGGCAGATCTGAATATGGATTATTTTGCTCAACATCTTGCCAGTTTGCTTTTGCTTTTTGTTCATCGGCATATGTCCAATTGTAGATCTGATCGTCTTTAAACTTTCCAGATGCGAGTGCCTTAAAAGGAGTCCCTGACAAATACAACGTGAATTTGCGCTTGATATTATCAAAAACAATATCCGTTTTTAATGTATCGACTCCTTCATGACTTTCATCTATCACTAACATATCCCAGTTTAAATCTGCGATCCAATCAAACTTTTCATAGGCGCCCCCAAAACTTTTAGCTCCCTTTAGATCCTGAAGGGAAACAAATGTTATCTGTGCTCCTTTTTCATTATCTAAGCTAGCAAGATAGTCAGCTCTGCTCATAATTGCTCGATTTTTTAAACTACTTGAATTGGAAATAAATTTATAATTCGTCTGCCATGCAATAAATCTTTCAAAATCGTCAAACCACGATGTCGCTATCGCTGGTCGATTGGTCACTACTAAAACAGTTTTTGCTTCTAATCGCTGCGCTAGATCATACGTGGTCAATGTCTTCCCAAATCTTGGTTTAGCATTCCACAAAAATTCTCCTTGTGGATGCTCTTTTGCATATTTTAATGTCTTTTCAACGGCTCTTTTTTGCTCAGACCTGAGAGTGTATGTTAATTCTTCTTTTGCTTGTTCAAGGTCCAGATTGATGTAATCTTTGTAATCTTCCCAAGATCTAGTAGGGGTCCCGTTGTAATAAAACCATTCATGTCCAGTTTGCTTTCTTATATGCTTATATTTTTCTAAATATGCATGAAATTGACGGTCTTTGAACCACTTATCTTTTTGATTGAATTTTGCAGGAGCTGACCAAAGTTTTTGATATTCCACATCAGCTGTCTTGGTCTGTTCTTGTATTCTCTCATCTACATTTTTCTTTTCAGTGTACCCAATTTTTATCCATCCTCGTTTACGTTTGATCTCAGGTAAAATATAAGCGTAAATTTGTGGATATATCGTCTTTGTCGTTTGCACTTTTGTCTTGTCCATCTTATTCACCGATCCCTTTATCAAAAAATTCCATTTTATTTTTTTCCCAGTTCATAACTTTTACCCTGATCCCTTTTTTAATGATCCATTGTGTTGGCTCTGGATCATCAAATAATGATAGCTGACCACTGTGAATTTTTTCTTTCTTTTCAGAAAGTGGAATAATATATTTCAGACCATCCATTTGAAAGATGTTATAGCTGATAATGACTGCTATCTTCTCAAGAGATTTTTCATCAGGATAAACTTGCCACTTAAATACATAATTTTCGATATATGTATACAGTAAATTTTCACGAGCAAGTAGCAATGAATCACCATTCCACTCAAAGCCATAAATCGTTTTATATGCCAATTCAACAGCATTTTGCCAAGCTAAAAATCCAGCTATCTTTTCATTTACCATCTTCAGTTTTCGATCTAAGATACCTACTCGTTTAGATACTTCAATAAATTTTCCTGTTTTCATATCATATCTAGTAGTGATATAAGGCGCTTCACCACAAGCTATTTCTAACCACTTTATTTTTATATGACTATCTAGATCATCTCGCTGAGCAGTACTTACTTCATCGATCTGTTGTTTGATCACCCAAGTAGGTGTAAAAACTTCAGCCTTTTGCTTTGTCCTAGCTTTTTGAATATCTTTTGATTTAAATGCTCTTGATTTAATAACGTCTTTCATTTTTCCCGTTATTAGACTCGATTTTATCTGAGAAGTTTGAGAATATGCTTTACCTTTACTTCGATAATTACTATTTGCCCAAATAATATTTTGATGATATCTAGTAGTTGATCTAGTTCTATCTAGTAATAAAATATCTAAGATCTTCGGGAATTTTTCTCGTATACTATTTCTCTCATAAAAATCATCCACTTAAGTTCCTCCATCACTTTTAGATCATCAACTAATTCTTATTACAGGCGTCATTTTCAACTTATGTTTCTAAAAGTGATATGATAACTATCTAAATCCTATGAATTAAAGGAGACTTGATCTATGGAACACAAATTCTATACTGTACAACCGATCAAAAATAAAGTTGTACTTTCTCAAGTAAAAAAAACCCTACTTGAACATTTTCGAGCAGGGCGTCGTAACTATACTATTTTTCAAGTAGGCAAGGCTACATTATTACGAGTAAGTGATGTTTTATCACTAAAATATTCAGATGTCTATAACAAAAATGGACAAGTAAAGATGAGAACTCACATCTATGACCAGAAAACTAATAAGCCAAATACCATTTATTTAAAGCCGGTAAAACAAGATCTTAAAAACTATCGCCTTTGGCTAAAAGCTCAACAGATCGAATCAATCTGGCTTTTCCCATCTTTTACTGATCCAACTAAGCATTTGACACGTAAACAATACTATAAGATCATGGCTAAAACTGGAGATCTTTTAGGGATCGATTATCTAGGTACACATACAATGCGTAAAACTGGTGCTTACTTTGTTTACCACCAAACTAATTTTGATATTGGCTTGGTCATGCAATTATTAAATCATAGTAGTCAACAATCAACCTTACACTATCTAGGGATTGATCAAACTACCCGCGAAAATATCCTAGATAAAATTGATTTTGACTAGCTTTATTATGTATAATGTGGAGTGAATTATTAGGCGTCAAAAGTTGAAAATGACGCCTTTTTTAAAAAAAGCCGTAGCTAGATCAGCTACGGCAATAGAGATATTTCAATTTTTCTTTTACTTTCCAACTATTTCACACATAGTTTATCGTAAAGTGCTACCACTTCATTTTGAGTCATCCCCGTTAATTTAGGCATTAAATCAATGATCTGTTCTTTAGTATAGCCCTCGTTTAACATATTTTTAACGATCTTTTCACGTTCTTCTTCAAGAGCCTTTTTCTTGGCGTATTCTTCACGTGCGACTATCTCTTGCTCAAGTTCCATGTAACCTAACCTCTTTTCACTATCTCGCTTTAATTCTGCGATATACTCATCGAGTTTTTGCGTAAAACTATCCGTTGCAACCGAAGTATCAACATATCGTAAAAAAGCCGCTAAGCCTTGCGATATTCCCGAAAGATCTGGCGCTTTAGCATTTAAAATAATATTATGCTCACCTGTATCTATCAATTTACCATTTTCACTTAAAATGACCCTAGTCGTATAAACAGGTAATTTTGCACCACCATAATCAAAATTACATACAAAGATCACATACGTATCAACTTTATCACTATATGACTGCCCCGCAAGTAGAGCATGTCGGACTAAATTACTCTGATAATATGCGATCCGTTTACCTAGATCATGTTTATCGATCACTTGCATCTCGATATCATACATTTTTCCTTGTTCATCTTCTGCATAGACATCAAAGCGTACTCCGTGAAAAGCCGTACTTTCCTTTTGCGTATACTCACCTTTGACATCATGGACACTTATGATCTGCAATTTAGGCAAGATCAGTTGTAACAACCGCAAACAAACATCTTGGTGTTCTGAAACGATCCAAGAAAATACTACGCTATCTTTAAGACTAGCCCGTTCCCATTTTCTTACCAATTCTTTTTTTGTGCTCAAAGCCACCCATCCCCTTTGAGCTTATTTTGGACCTGCATCACAAAATACTCAAATCAAATGCTCAGTTTCTAGGCACAAATTTAAATTTGGTCCACGGTTTGACAAAATCTAACAGTATCAATTCTTCTGGTGGGATCTTGCCAACTAAATTCTTGCGCGGATCACTGTGCGGTTCTAAAACGATCTGGAGCTCATTTTTATACTTTCCAAAGTCATCATTGCCGATCACTACATCGCCTCTTTGAAATTCCTTGGTATTATCATGAGCTGGGTTAGTCTGCTCAGCGTATTTTACGCGTACCATCGTCGAACGGATCGCACTGGCTGTAATATCGCCTCGCCGGAAATTTTTCGGGTAGGCTACGATCTTTTTTCAAGCTTCGTTGCTTGCGGTACAAACACGATCCCTAGACTCAATTTATAGCGATCGATCGCTGCTAGTGATCTTAGTTCTTCATTGAAGCATAGGCATTACCGATGATCACCACATCGATCAGACCCGTAGCAAACATGTGACGTGCTTGTAAATCCAGCGGTAGCTGCCGATGCATTTCAAGCGTAGGTAAGCCATCATTGACATCCCACGGTCCACCTTTAGCACTTTGACTTGTTACAAAAGCCGCCGTTTTGATGCCATGGCGCTTAAAACGTTGACTGCAACTGATAAAGAAATCATACGGCAAGGCTGAACCTTCTTGCGGATAGAAGTTATGACACCCATAAATAAAGGGTGCATTAGCTTCATATGACAAGATATTTTCCAAATACACTACATTGTTGCTCATATTCAACTCGATCGCTAGACCTTCGGGATTATAACTCAACATGACTTCTTTACTGCCATCAAAGCCTTCGTCTAATCTGATCCCATCAGTCCCTAATTTGGTCAACTCATTGAGATAACGACTGACATTAGCCCGATCGATCTGTAATTTATCTGCCAATTCTTTTGCAGTGAATTTATTATGGTTTTTAGTTAATATCTCTAATATTTCTTCTTTTCTCGATCTCAAAAATACACCCCCATTGGTCTAGGTCAATCATATTGTAACCATTTTCTTTTTCAGATTACTAGCAAATAGCCTTACCCAAAAAGTCGTAAGCATCTCGGCTACTACTTTAAAATTATTTAAGTAATATATTTTTTATTTTATTACATTGTACTAATTTATCTAAATATCTTGTTTTTTAGGGACCGATCTAGGTGAGTGTAATGATGCGCTTTTGGTATAATATCCGTACTAAAAAATAGCGAACAACTGTCGAAAAGAGCTTTTTGGTCTGTTCTACTCATATTTGCAATGGTTGAAATTCTATGTATACTATGCGTAAAAAAACACTCCCCACATTTCTGCAGGAAGTGTTGTATGGGTCATCCCTATCAGTTGACAGACACCCTCTTATTATTTACGAGAGGCTAGACACATCCTTATTCAAACATTCGCTTAGCAGCCCGCATCAAGACCCGGGGATCTTTGTCATAGCGTGGTGTCTTGACCAATTTGCTCATCGGCACACCAGCAAAGTGGAAAGCAGCGATCTCACCAGAACGAACAGCACTTTGTTCGGTAAAGACCATCTGATATGGTTGTTCCACAAATTCACCGGTAAAGGCTAAGTTCGTCGAATGTTCTGGGATGACTTCTGGGCGATCGCTCTTAGCCCGGTTATTAAACAAAGCAGAAGCATATGGCATATAAACTGGGATACAATTGATCACGCTATCCATGATTGCTGCTTCTTTTTCTTTGATATTGACCGGTCCAGGATCGACTTTAGAAAGTTGTCCGAGCAATTCTTGTAACATCTCTTTACCAGTCATCTTAATGTATTGCTTATCAACAAATTCTCCCCGCCGTCTTGGGTAAAGGAAATAACCCCATAAGACGGTCTCATTTGGTTTTTGCGTCGTAATGTGCGGTTGATGGTGAACAACGATCGACATATTGACATCTTCATGGCCTAGTGGTGTGATCGGCTCTGTTGATAGAAATGAATTGAGCGCATTCCCTGGTAATTGGGTCGTGATCCGTGTAATCTCATTTAACAACAGATGATCTTTGGTCGTCAATGTAAAACTGACCCATTCCGAAGCATTACGATCAGCAAAGAACTTATCTGGATTACCTAAGTTATAAAAATGCTCAGTCGCTTGCTTCCACAGTGAGGAAGCAGCCCCATAGTCCATATTTTCCGGTGCAGGTGTATTAAAGTCACCCAGGCTAGCTGAGTCTGTGATCGAACCATTCGTAAAGAAGACAGCGGTATCAGAAGCGATCGCAACATGCTTCTTTTCGTTTGTCGCAGTATCTAAGATCTCTAAACCAGTAACGGTGATCTCATCTTGCATCGACGTCTCTTTGAAATCAAAAGCTTCGACCCGACTATTCATCACAAACTTGCATCCTTGACCTTCGAGGTATTTGATCAAAGGTAACATGATACTTTCAAATTGATTGTAGCGTGTCCGATTGACCCCAACTAAATGTTCGATCTGAGTAAATTCATAGATCATTTGGTGCATATAGCGCCGTAATTCTTGCGCTGATGATTCAACGCGAAAGGCAAATGTCGTCTCCCACATGTACCAGAAATTCGTTTGGAACATATGTGGATCATCTTTAAAGTATTCAGCGATCGAAACATTGTCCAATTCTTCTTCCTTATCATCAGGTAACATGATCAAGCGGGTCAATAGCATGCGGTCTAAATTATTCAGTCCTAGTTTGTGACCATCAATGATCCCTTTACCACCTTGCATCAGCCGTGCTTTATCAAATGTCCGGTGTTTGCTATCAAAATCACGCGTATCTTCAGCCGCTGTCATACCTGGCTCAGTTACTGAAGGGATCCGATCTAATAGATCCATCAGATCAACATAAGTCCGATAATTCAACATCCGCCCACCACGTGCAACGTATCCCTTGGTGTTTTCCATTGGATGGTTCTTGTTCCAATACTGTTCAGCTGCAACTGAAGCGGCAGCACCATCATTTGCTCCATGTAGATCAAGGGCATAAAAAGTGATGTCTTCGCCACGCCAATGACCTTCTTGGATCAAATAAACGGCGGCAGCCATATTAGCGATACCAGCACCGATCATTACTGCTTTATTCTTTAACATAACATATCACCCCATCTATCAAAATTCACCTCCATTATAGTTCTCTTACAGTAAAAATACAGATAAAAACACTCAAAAAAGCGACAAAATCCTCATTTCGTCGCAAATAACCACTTAGTTCAAAAAAATTTAACTTTTACCAAATTCCACCAAAATATCACCTAAAAGCTGAGTTCCATCCCCAAAATCCTGGAGTCGAATATGCTCATTGGGGCTGTGCACCTGGCTTCCGGCATAAGAGACCCCTAAGATCACGATCGGTAGGTCCAATTCATTACTAAAGACCTCAGCAGGACCACCACCAGCTGAATTAGGTAGATATTTAGTTTGTTTACCGTAGTAGTCTTTGGCCTTAGCAAGGACTAATTGGATAAAGGGATCACTCATCGGTGAACGATGCCCATTTTCACCTAGACGATACCTGACTTTTAGATCTTCAAAGCCATTTTTATCTAAATGTTCTTGGATCAACTGTGCGATCTTTTTTGGATCTTGTGAAGGCGTTAACCGACAATCCAATTTCGCCGAAGCCATATGCGGGATCACCGTTTTGACGCCTTTACCTTGATAACCAGCAGTCAAACCATTGATCGTCATCGTTGGTTCATTGACTAACGCTAATTTATGCTCGGCTTTGAGGGTCCGTCTCAAACCAGCCCGACTGATCGCCACATCTAAGTCAAAATCATAGGCAAAAACGGCTTCTTCTTCCGCCTTGCTCAATGGTTGGACATCATCATAAAAACCTTCGACTAAAACTTTGCCGGTATCATCACGTAAAGTAGCTAAACCACGAACTAAACGCCAAGCAGCATTTTCTGCATATGAAGCTAACGATGAATGCAAGTCGATATCAGCTGTCGTCGTTTCAACATCAAAGACTGTGATCCCCCGCATACCACCGACGATCTGATAGTTGTCGACGTAGTTTTTGCCACCACCTTCCCAGATACAAGCATCTGCGGCTAATTTTTCTCTATTTTTCTGAACGATCTGCGCGACATGCGGACTGCCGATCTCTTCTTCACCTTCAACAAAAAATTTAACATTAACAGGTAGCCCACCGTTTTCTTTAAAATACTTCACTAAAACCAAGCGTGAAATGAGTTCCCCTTTATTATCTGAAGCACCTCTGGCATATAATTTACCCTCCCTGATCGTCGGTTCAAATGGATCACTTTCCCATTTTTCCAAAGGCTCTGGTGGCTGAACATCATAATGTTGGTAAAACAATACCGTCTTCGTCGGATCATTGCCCTTAAACTCTGCAAATACTGCTGGAGCAGACTCAAAACTTCCTAACTTTTCTACCCTAGTTGCCCCAAGCTCGTTGAAAAGCTCGACTAATAATTCTGCTGTCTCAGGAAGCGCCTCTTTTTGTGCCGAGATCGAAGGCAGGCGCAACAGATCATAATAATCAGTAAGATGTTTTAATGCAAATTCACGTAGATTTTCTGTCATGATGATCACTTCCTCAAAATATATCTTCATTTTTTTCTAAAGTATATTTAATATATTTAAGGTTGTCAATCAAAAAAGATACTGTAAAACAGCACTTTCAACTAACTTTACCTCACAAAGCGTTAATCGGGGAAGTAATAATTAATTTTATAATATATTTATTATACTAAAGACTACTTTCCGTTAGTTGTAACCATTGACATCACAACAATTGCGCCGTATAGTTGAGTAAATAATACTTATTATAGAAAGGTGATGTTTATGCAGATCTCGAGTCGCTTTACGATCGCAATGCACATCTTGACCTATATTGCTACTGCTGATCAAAAAGAAAGAGTAACTAGTGAGGTTTTAGCCAAAAGTATTCAAGTCAATCCCGTGATCATTCGCAATATTTTATCGCAGCTCAAAAAAGCTGATCTCATCACAGTCAAACGCGGACAAGGTGGAGCATCGATCACCAAACCATACGAGCAACTCAGTTTATTTGATGTGTATCAAGCAGTCGATAGCGTTAAAAATGGAACTTTATTTAGCTTCCACGATTCACCCAATCCTGCTTGTCCTGTAGGTAAAAATATCCATAATATCTTAGATGACAAATTGCTTCGTGTCCAACAAGCAATGGAAAATGAATTAAAAGCGATCACCTTAGCTCAAGTTTTGAATGATGCAAAAAAATATCTTCCTGATCTCTAACTATTGCTGATCACAGTAACTTTTTAGTAGGTGTTCATATGGAAAAAGCAGTAACAATGAATTTTACCCCTCCCAAAAATGATCAATTACGTCTATTGAGCGTTGGACGTTCAGATACTTTGAGTTCCCATAAATACGGCCTAGCAGTCAGAAATTACTATCTCATTCATTATATCTTAGCTGGTTTAGGTACTTTTCAAACTGAACAAATGACTTATCGCTTACATGCTGGACAAGGTTTTTTGATCGAGCCTGGGCAAGAGACTACCTACATTGCCGATAAAAACACACCTTGGTCTTATATTTGGAGCGGATTTGCAGGGAGTTTCGCTGATCAGCTGATGCAACAACTTCCTATTTATCTAAATTGAACACAAAAAAGCGCCCCGCCGAAAAATCGAGCGAGGCGCTTAATTTAGCTATTCATATTTTTTGCCAGTAATTTTTCCATATTGTTCTTTCGTGATAAATTTTATCTTCACAAATTTCTTGCTGGCTAACCCTAGTTTACATACATTTATACATTTTCTGCCTTTCAAAGCAGTCAAATGCGTTTCATACTGTCCCATTTGAATTGATAAAAATTTTCTCCATACAAAAAGCCAGTAAACACTTTATTCAAGCACTAACTGACCCTTTAAAATCATTATTCTGATGTTTCAAGAACTGCTTTAGTCAACAAAGCTGAAAAATTAAGTCCTAACTTCTTGCCTCTCTCATCTACCCAAGCTGGAATAGATAACGTTTTTTTAACAAGCTTATCCTTTTCAAAATATTTAGCAACATCTACTGCTACTAATGTTACAAAGCTATTTTTATCATGCTCAATAGCATTTACAGGTGATGGATCATTAAATTTCTTACCGTTTTGAATAAATTCAGCTAACATGATACCTAGTGCTTCACTGGCCATCTCTAATCCAAAAGGTATATCATCTTCATTTATCCCAGTATATACACCATCCAAATCAGGGAACTCAATAAAGTATCCCCCTTCTTCTTCTTGCTTAAAAATAGCAGGATATGCCATGACTAAACTTTTAGACAATTCAATCACTCCTTGAAAACAAAATAAGACACAGGACAAAACCTGCACCGCTGCTAAACCTTAACGCTTAAGTTCAGCGTCTTTCAAGATACGTTGCTCAAGTCCCTTGCGCAGGTCTTTATTATCATGAACTGGAACAATAATTTGTTTACTGTCTTTTTCCATCACATGGTGAGAACCAGTAACTCGTATTTCTTTCCAGCCATTCTTTTTAAGAAGTTTGAGCATATCTTTACCTGTAAGTGGCATGTATACCTACCCCCTTACATCTAATATAATATACGTATCAATACGTAAAGTCAATGTTACTGTCTAAAACTTATAATTTCGAGTTAAGCTTGCTTACGCTGCTTGTTCATAGCTGAT
>Ga0183011_10144_pt1 | contig 56958 bp, 53 predicted proteins | sample NAcewD2O_March_FD_122322 | JGI IMG/M metagenome (GOLD analysis project Ga0183011, IMG submission 122322) | Mouse cecal microbial communities from Vienna, Austria - N-Acetylneuraminic amended D2O_March | ecosystem: Host-associated > Mammals > Digestive system > Large intestine > Cecum | place... | reverse complement strand
TCACTTAACGTGGCTAGCGAATAGCGCTCACTAAGCATCGCTTGGATACGTTGGATCAATAAAGTTTTGCCAACACCTACTGGTCCACAAATGCCTAGTACCAAAGTTTTATTCTTAGTCATTGCTTGCCCCCATGTTAGATAACGGTTTAGCAATTTGGATTTAGCCAACTATCACCGTCTTTATGAGGATATACATTGATACTTGCACCATGCAATAACAATTAAACGTACAATAGTTAACGTAAATTATCAAATCAGCCAGACACTCTCATGCCTTACAAGTAATAATCTACGCCATAACACCGCCTAAAAATATTCTTTGTTTTTATTTGATCTCAAAAAAACGTGTTTTTCCTTAAAGATCAAATCTTTTCTTTACTCAAAAATTTAGCTCCACCGTTCAAAACTGTTCATTTTCGATAGTTCATCCCCCGTTTAAAATCAAATCAAGCTAAAAAAACGCCAATTTATATAAATAAAAAAATTTCTTGTTTCATTATTAGTTATCAAAAAATAACTATAAAATTATAGGATGAAATATTTTTTTTAACAAACAATCCTTGATCGTGCGCAACTTTGAAGCAATATTGCCAAAATTACTAAAATTATTATATAATTTCATTTGTTAACTTTTTTATAATAACTTAATATTTATTTTTGGAGGCGATCTGCTATGCATAATGAACAACTCTTTGATCATAAGAGTCTACAGATTTATTCTTTATTACTACTGCTACATTTATATAATAATCACCTCCGTAAATCCGAGCTCTGTCAAGCACTCAAGATCATTTCTCCGACCTTAAGTCAGCTGACTGAACAGATCAATGGCTTTGATCCCCAGTTATTGACCGTAACACGCCATGAGATCATTTTGAATCTCCCTTATAACAGCCAAGCAGTTCAAAGTTTAAATAAACAGATCTTATCTTCATCATTACGCTTTGAACTCCTAGATCTTTATTTTAAACATTCAACGTTGACCCGTGAAGAAACCGCGCGCTCCTTAAATATCAGTTTGACTTCTACCAATAAATTGATCGGCGAATGTAACGAACTTTTACGCGAATTCAACTTAGAGATCAAGCAAAATATGTTGCGTGGCACTGGATCACAGTTCTTTTATTTTTATTTTAATTTTTACTGGAACACTCATGCTAAAGGCACAGTTCTAAGAAAATTCATTATTTCTGACCATGGTTTCAAAGCATATGCCAAAGAAAAACTCGGGTCTCAGTTGAGCATCATTCAAAATGATCAGATCAGTCTATGGCTATCTTTATTACGTAATAAGCATAAATTGATCCAAACTTATTTTAGCAAACAAAAGGCAAGTACGCTATTTTTTGAAGTTAAAGTGACTCCACTTTATCAAGATTTAACAAATTATTTCAAGCAAAATTGGAGCTTTTTAGATCATGACTTAGTTGAATACTACAGCTATTTGACGTTTATTTTTTTAAACACCCATAATATCATCAGCTATCCAGTCACTGAGATAAATTCATTGTTTAAACATTCAAAATGTCAACAATTACTTGAACAGATCACGACGATCTTGACAAATAGCTATAATTTCAATAATGATTTCAATGCCTTACGTAGCAGTCTTTATTTTACGATCAATAAACTTTTATTGCTTGACGGTTACTATTACTCAAATAATATCCTTAGCCTTGAAGTCAAAAAGAAAGCCTCGCAACCCTTTGAAGAAAAAGTTATCGCTGAGATCTTAAATATCCCGCTAGTACAAAGTTTTAAACTCAATCCTTATAAATTACAAGCGATCCGTGATAAGCTTAGAATGATTATCTATCCTCATAAAAGCATGAAGCGCCGTTGTATCAGCATCGGAGTTATCTCACAGCTTCCGATCGAAACGCGCTATGCGTACATCACTGAGATCCAAAATATTTTAAGTAAAGGACACAATATCTCAGTCAATGATTATCTTGAACAAGCCCACTATGATCTGGTGATCGCTGCCTTTAATTCTCAAGATTTAGCTGGCCTTAAAGCTCCGGTCCTATATTTAGATGACCTAGAAGTTCCCAATAATGTAAAATTGCTCGAAGATACTGTCTCCCAGCTTGAAAGCGAAATGTATCAACCTTTACTTTTAAACTAATAAATGACCTCCACTAGCGTCTAAAGCGACGACTATTGGGGGTCATTTTAGTTTAATTTTTGCGGTCAAAGATCGTATATGCGTGTTTTCCATTATAAGGATGACGACTGATCGAGTATTCAAAGGGGCGCCCATCTTGTAAGTAAACGACTTGCTCGACTTGCAAGATCGGATCAGTTTCAGCAGATGCTAAATACTTAATATCATTTTTGGAAGCTTTTTCGGCAGAGATCTTACGAAAGGCGCCGCCGATCTCTAAATGAATTTCTTTAGTCAAATAAGCATAGATCGAACCAAAGAGAACTTCTTGACTTAAGTTAGGTACTAAGCTGATCGGCATAAAGGTATGCTCTAAAGCATACGGTTCATCATCAACAAAACGCAAACGTAAGATCTCATAGACTGGTTCATTTTGCTTCAATTCTAAACGTTCCTTGATCTCAGACGTCGGAAAAGTCACATCAAAAACGATCGGTTCACTTTTGACCCGCGCTTTACTGAATTGACTGCTCAAGCCCCTATAACTATCTACTGGTAAGGCATCTTTTTGCGCTAGAGCATTCTTTTTTACAAAAGTCCCCGCTCCTCTTTTAGAATAGATGAAGCCCTCGATCGCTAACATATCTAGAGCTTTTTTGACCGTCATCCGACTAGTTTTAAAATCACGTGCCAGTGTGTTCTGATCTGGGATCATACTACCAGCAGGGTACTTCCCGTCAATGATCTGCTTTTTGATCGTTTCTAAGATCTGTTTATATTTTGGCTCCATCTTATTTCCCCCACACTCCTGTATTGTATTTACTTTAAGAATATAGTAGCAATACTTTTAGCGTAATGCAAAGGTAAAACTAGACTTTAAAAAATAACACCCATTAAAATGAGTGTTATCTTTGATCAATTTGCAAAATCACTAAATTTTGTTTTTAAAATTACTTTTAGGCCTAAATAAACAGCTAATAGCCCTAGCAACATATTAAGCACGATGTATAACAACCCCACTGCCACTTGTGAAGCATCAAATAAATTGACGATCCCATCAGCAAACGAAGAAAAAGTTGTTAAACCACCACAAAAGCCGGTTGAGGCCAATTTACCAAATTCAGCTGAAAGCGTCTTTTTAAATAGACCAGCTGAGATCAACCCGATCAAAAAACATCCACTAACATTAACGACTAAAATAGCGAAAGCCTCTGAAACACTAGGTCCGATCAAGGTCTCACAAACATAACGCAAGGCACCACCAAAAAAGCAACCACAGCCAACAAGCAATAATTCTGTTGATTTTTTCATTTTTCCACCTGTTCCTTATCTAAAATAGCTTTCCAAGGGCTAAGCCTAAGTAGACACAAGCTAAGCACAACACAACACTGCCACACCAATAAAGTACCGCATGTCCTGTTTTACCTTGTTTGAAGTACTTGAGATTTTCTAATGAAAAGGTCGAAAAAGTCGTTAAACCACCACAAAAGCCACCGGCAAGCAATGTGTTAGCCATTTGTGAAAGTTCCCCCTTTGCCACTAAAGCAGCAAAGATCCCGATCAAAAGCGAGCCTAGTAAGTTGGCAGCCAATGTACCATAAGGAAAATACGCCTTAGCATGATTGAACCAATCAGAAAACAAACTCCGTAGACAACCACCAAAAAAAGCGCCTAGTCCAGCTGCACCAAATCCTAACCAAAAAGTTCCTGTCACAATCGTTCACTCTTTTCCAATTAATTATACGCCCGATCATTTTTCCGAAGTTTCAAAGGAGCGTAGCCTTTGAATTCTTCACGGTAAAATTCGATAAATTGATTTTGGATCTGGCGATTAGTATAACCGTCATATCCTAAGATCCGTAAGACCGCTCCATTTTCTTCCAATAAGGAGATCCCAAATGAAACATCAGCTTCAGGAAGTTTGATCACCGCACGGGCCTTTTTCACAAAATCTTGGTCGATATTTTTATCGATCAAAACAACTGAGTTAAAGTTAGTATAACCTTCAAAATACCCTAATTCAGCTAGTTCATCGACTTGAGGCGTACACAACAAGTAATCATTATATACTAATTTGCCCGCAACTTTGATCTTCGTTCGCATCCCAACATCCCGATACTGAAAAGGTTTTTCGTCTGGTGACCAGCCACTAGTCAAACCATCGGTCAAGATCAACGAAGCATCCTCAGCTAGCTCAAGGTCCATAAACTGGCGATAATAAGCATTCTTATATGGGATAACTTCATCCATGTAATACTCTAAAAAAGCACCATGTCCGAGTTTGATCTGTGTTTCTTGACATGTTTGACGCAAATTATCACACTTATACACATAATTTGGTGTCTGTGTTGTCAAAACTGCATGGGCATTATCTTCAAGTGTGATCTTGACTTGATATTGCTCACCTTCTGTAAAACCACCACCGGTAGAGATCAAGAAATAGTACGGCAATTGATTTTCGGTCGTCGGTATAACCGAGGAAATACGTGAATTTCCCTTATGATATAATTTCTGTGCGATCGTGCGGCCATTGCGCGGTAAAAAGCGCATCTCGATCACACCATCATATTTCTTATCCATCTGTATTCCTCTAATTCTTGACTTCTTCTAGATCTTCTAATAGACAATTCTTTTTGATCCAAGCGATGACATCTTGTAGACCTTCATCTTTTTTCAAGTTAGTAAACAAGAAGGTACCATCACTTCTAAACATTTCTGAATCGCTCTTCATCCGCTCGAGATCAGCGCCGACATATTTAGCTAGATCGATCTTATTGATGATGAATAGATCAGACTTGATCATCCCTTGACCAGCTTTACGTGGGATCTTTTCACCTTCAGCCACATCAATGATATAGATCGAAAAATCGACCAATTCTGGACTAAATGTAGCTGCTAAGTTATCGCCACCACTTTCAACAAAGATGATATCTAGCTCATCATCAAAACGTTCTTCTAATTCATCGATCGCAGCCAAGTTCATTGAAGCATCTTCACGAATAGCAGTATGTGGACAACCACCGGTCTCAACACCGATGATCCGATCTTCATCTAAAACTGAATTTTTGACCATAAATTCTGCATCTTCTTTGGTGTAGATATCATTTGTGATGACTGCCATACTATAATCATCATGCATTGCCCGTGTTAACCGTTCGATCAACATCGTCTTACCTGAACCAACAGGACCACCAACACCGATTCTAATTGCTTTTTTCATTTTCTGATCCCCCTAGGACATAAATAATCTTGAGCCTTGTGTTTCATGTTTGATCTGAGCTAATTCAAGTCCCGGAACATTAGCTCCTAAATACGATTCATCTAATTTTTCAACTTCTGGATAAAGTTTTCCTAAAAGTTTGATAATATTGTTCAATACCACTTGTCCATCCCGTTGTCCTAATGGAATTGCGCGAACAGCATTTTGGACCATCGTTGAACCAATACTATAACCATACATCAAAAAAGTCTCCATTAATGGCATCTTCTGATAGTGTGCAAAAATCGTAAAGACGATCGCTGGATTACCTGCAAGTTCACCAGCTTTGATCTTTTTTTCATAAATGTCTAGCGGTTTTATCTCACCGTACATTTGCTTGATCAAAGCTAGCATTTGCTTAGCGATCAACTTTTGACCATTGCGCGTCTCCAATGCCAAAGTTGAATGGGTAATAATTTCGTCATATTCCCACAATTTTTCCATCTGACCAGCTTTTAAAGCTCGCCAACACAATACAGTCAATAATCCTTCGCCGTATTTAAATTGCGATTTGAAATAATTTTCAAACCATTGTTGAAATTCAGGTGTGCGCTTTATTTTGCGATCATGTAGATAGTTTTCCATCCCAAAAGAGTGGTTAAAAGTTCCGATCGGGAAAGTGGAATCACAAATTTGAAAAACCTCTAAATAATCCAAAAGTGTGCTTAATCGTGGCCTATTTTCCATTTGTCAGATCCACATAGCGCAATGGTTCAGCTAATTGCGCCTTTTCTACTGTATATTCAACTTGTTTTTGATCTAAAGTCTTAACCACAACAGGATCAAACAACAAAGTGATCTTTCCAGCTTCGACTTGAACTGGTTTATGCAAATTACCAAGCATATGTGCGAGCACACCCATTTCATCAATATCTTTAGGTACGATTTTAATGATCTCATCTGGAATCACACTTAAAACTAGCAAGCGATGGTGCCCGATCTTGAAAGCTGAGCCATTTTCTAAGCCTTCGCTATCTTCAGCTAACCGGATCCCATAATCATTACCATGATCAGAGGTCACACGTAAAATACGTTTCATCAGGTCATCGCTTTTGACCATACAAGTCTCAATGTGATATTGTTCTAAATCATTGATATCCTCAACGTTAGCAAACACTTCTGTTAAAATCATGTTAAATTCCTCCATTATTACCCAAACAAAGGTCAAGACGCGTCTTGGCCTTTGCTTTAAATCATATTTAAATCCATCCCGATAACTTGAAAAAACTAAATTTTAGAAGAGGTAGTAACGTTGTGCCAATGATGCAGTCTTGATCGGATCACAAGTGATCAATTCACCATCGATCGTAACATCAAAGGTATGTGGATCAACTTTGATCGTGCTTGGCACATAGTTGTTTAACTTCATATCACGTTTTGTCAAATTACGTGTATTGTGAACCGGCAAGACGATCTTATCTAAGCCCAATTCTTCTTTGATACCATGGTCATAAGCATATTTCGAAACAAAAGTAATATTTGTTGAGCCAACAGCTTTACCAAAGGCACCATATAGGTCACGCATCATTCTTGGTTCTGGTGTTGGCAAACTTGAGCTTGCATCACCCATAACACCGTAAGTGATCATGCCACCTTTTAAGACCATCTTTGGTTTGGTCCCAAATTTAGCTGGTTCCCAAATAACTAAGTCAGCAAATTTACCAACTTCAACTGAACCGATATAATCAGCTACCCCATTAACGATCGCTGGGTTGATCGTGTATTTAGCAACGTAACGTTTGATCCGGTTGTTATCGTTATATTCACTATCGCCTTCAAGACTACCACGTTGCGCTTTCATCTTGTCAGCTAATTGCCAGCAACGCATAGCAACTTCACCAACACGCCCCATTGCCATAGCATCTGAGGTCATGACACTCAAAGCACCCATGTCATGTAAAACATCTTCAGCAGCGATCGTTTGTTTTCTGACCCGAGATTCAGCAAAGGCCACGTCTTCAGGAACTTTAGGATCAAGGTTATGACAAACCATGACCATGTCAAACAATTCATCGATCTCATTGTCTGTATAAGGGTTCGTTGGGTTAGTCGAAGATGGCAAAACGTTCTTTTGACCAGCAACGACCATGATGTCAGGCGCATGTCCACCACCAGCACCTTCTGTGTGGAACGTATGCACCGTACGACCCTTGAAGGCATCGATCGTATTATCGACAAATCCACCTTCGTTCAATGAGTCAGTGTGCACTGCAAATTGAACATCATATTTGTCAGCTGCTTTTAAGGAATTATCGATCCCAGCTGCTGTAGCACCCCAGTCTTCGTGGGTCTTGATCGCACAAGCACCGGCTTCGATCTGTTCGCCGATCGTTTCAGGCACATCACCAGCGCCTTTAGCCATGATACCTAAGTTGATCGGCATTGAATCAGTTGCTTCAAGCATTCGGTGAATATGATAAGCACCTGGAGCACAGGTTGCAGAGTTTGAACCATCTGCTGGACCAGTACCACCACCAAATAAAGTTGTGATCCCATTATCTAACGCTGCATGCGTCAAACCAGGTGATAAGTAGTGGACGTGTAAGTCGATCCCACCAGCTGTGACGATCATACCTTCACCTGAGATCGCTTCAGTACTTGCACCGACAACAAAGTCAACGTTGTCCATATTATCTGGGTTACCACCCTTACCGATGGCTAAGATCTTACCATCTCTGATCCCAATATCAGCTTTGATGACACCAGTATAGTCGATGATCGTTGCGCCTGAAATGATCGTATCAGCAACCAAAGGATTATCTTTACGCATTTCAGTTGCGTTGACACCCATACCATCACGTAAAACTTTACCGCCACCAAATTTGCTTTCTTGGCCGTGGACTGTTAGGTCTTTTTCGATCGCTGCATAAAGGTTGGTATCACCTAAACGCACGCTATCGCCCACAGTTGGACCAAACATTTGGGAATATTGTTTTCTATCCATTTTGAAACTCATTGCTATCCCTCTTTTCTTAGCTTAACTTGTGATGTAAACCACGGTTATCGTTATCTAAGTAACCATCTACTTTATCATTGAACCCAAAGACACGGCGCTTGCCACCCATGTCGATCAATGATACCGTTCGTTTTTCGCCTGGTTCAAAGCGGATAGCTGTCCCTGCTGGGATATCTAAGCATTTGCCCCATGCTTTGTCGCGATCAAATTGTAACCCACGTTCATTTGCTTCATAAAAATGGAAGTGAGAACCAACTTGAACTGCACGGTCACCGACATTTTTAACTTCGACTTTGATAGCTTCGTAACCTTCATTACATAATACCGGTTCTTTAGCTAAATTATATTCTCCTGGAACCATTTTAAAGTCCTCCTCACTTTTTATTGGATCGGGTCGTGGATCGTTACCAACTTTGTCCCATCAGTGAAAGTTGCTTCCACTTGGATCATTGGGATCATTTCTGGTACACCTTCCATGACATCTTCTCTGGTCAACACTTGACGACCTTCATCCATCAATTCTGAGACCGTCTTACCAGCACGTGCACCTTCTAACACGAAACTTGTGATCAAAGCCACACTTTCAGGGTGATTCAATTTGATCCCCTTATCTTTTCTATTTTGGGCGATCATTCCAGCTAAGCTGATGATCATCTTTTCACGTTCACGTTCTGTTAATTGCATAACTTTTACACCTCTCTTTAGCGCTAATCAATTACTTAGGCCAGACACCTGTCAGCATCATAAAGCCTGGGATCCAAGCTGTGATGATCCCTTCGATCACCCCGAGCCAACCGACAAAGCTGCCTAAGTTTTTCTTCAATACAGTTTCGATAAATCCAGTTAACCAAAGGATGCCCCAAAGCCACCAGATAATACCATACCAACTGTTCCCACCATACCCTTGGAAACATAAGAGTCCAGCAGGGATCGTGTTGATCGCTACAAATAAACTGTACCAACCATACAAACGTTGATCAAAGTCAAAAATCGTATTTATTGCCGTATATAGGTATGTAAATGCGAATAAGAGACCTGTTGCGCTTGCATAATACCAACTATAAGCCGCATTTTGTGCAACTCCGATCGAAATGGCGATAATGTTTAAGATCAGTCCCAGACCACCTGTGAAAATATTCATCACAACTAATGACTTATCCTTGATCTTTGTAAGGCGACAAATACCGTTGCTCATCAAGACCATTCCGACATAAAGTAAGATCACACCTAGCATTTTTGTATTCACCTCCTCTCACTGGAAGCTTCTCTAAAAATACCGCTTAATTTTTATCATAAGCTGTTTCTTCAAGCAACGTCTTGTCTAGGCCTTCCTCGATCTGCTTTTGAGTCGGTCTGATCTGTGTCACTGCCCCTAAGAACTTGAGCAAGACATAGGTCAATACAAAGGCATAGATCGCTGTCAAAACGACTCCACCAACTTGAACTAATAATTGATGGAAACTAGCTCCAACACCATTGACCGTCTTATCAGCTAACAGACCGATCAAGATCGTCCCAGTAAAACCACCGACACCGTGAACGCCCCAAACATCGAGCGCATCGTCCCAGCCTTTCTTTTGCCGGAAACCAACAGCTAAGTTACAGATGATACCAGCTACGATACCAACAATGATGGCTGAACTTGGTGCGATATAACCAGCACAAGGTGTGATCGTTGCTAGACCAGCAACAGAACCAGTCATCACGTCGACAAAATTGATCTTGCCCCGTAAGATCTTAGCCATGATCAACCAAGCGATCATCCCACTAGCCAAGCCAACTAAGGTATTCGTAAAGGCTTTAGTTGCCAAAGCACCAGCAGATAAAGCACCACCGGAGTTAAAGCCAAACCAACCGAACCACAAAAGTCCAGTCCCGATCGCTGCAGCCATCAAGTTGTTTGGATGCATTCCTTGCTTAGCGACTTTGCGTTTACCTAAAACAAAAATACTTGCTAAGGCTGCAAAACCAGCGGTCGTATGGATAACTGTCCCACCAGCAAAGTCAACAAAACCCCACTTGGATAGGAAGCCTTCACCCCATACCCAGTGACAAACTGGGATATAAACCAAGATCGTCCAGCAGATCAAAAGTAAGATATAACCCTTTAGATTCAAACGTTCGGCAAAAGCCCCCGTCATCAAAGGTACGGTGATCACGCAAAACATCAATTGGAACAAGAAGAACAAGGCAAATGGGATCGAAGCAGCATGAACTGCATTTGGTACTAAGCCAACATGTGCTAGACCAAAGTAATCTGTAAAGCGACCGATCACCCCATGGATGTCCTTTCCAAAAGCTAAACCAAAACCACCAAACATCCAAATCAATGTCACGATCCCCATTGAAATGAATGATTCCATCATAATAAACAAAATACTACGCTTGCGTGCTAGGCCACCATAAAAGAAAGCTAGACCTGGCGTCATCAAGCAGACCATTGCGGTACAAAGCATCATAAATGCTGTATCGCCACTATTAATAGACATATATGTTCCTCCATCAAAATTGCTCAAGGATAAATTCCTTGTTATTAAATTTACTCTTAAATCATTTAGCTATCTTGCTTAACTTTTTACTTAAAAATAAAAAAAAGCGCTAAAAGTTATTCTATCAAGGAATTTTTATCCTAAAAAAATGCGTTTTTCGGCTTTTCTTTGGCAAATTCCCTTCAAAGTAAGCACTTTTCTTGCCAAATATCGGATAAAAAAACACAAAATTATGATTTGAAGTTATACATAAAAGATTTTTTCACTATCCATCGCCCTTTATAATGAGCATATATTCAGAAAATGATGTTTCCCATATATAGGGGTAGATGTGATCATAAATTATCTGAATATGGGGAAAATATTTAGAAAAGAGGATGTATATCATGCATATTCCTGATAATTATTTAAGCCCTGCAACTTGCGGGGTGATGTTTGCTGCTGCCACACCTGTACTGGCTATCTCACTTTCAAAAACTAAACAACAACTGAGCAAGAACCGTGAACTTGCGCCAATGCTCGGGATCTGTGCTTCACTTTCATTTTTAGTTATGATGTTCAATGTTCCGATCCCTGGTGGAACGACTGCTCATGCCGTTGGAGCAACTTTACTAGCAATTTTAGTGGGACCGTACGCCGCGAGTGTGGCAGTGACTGTCGCCTTATTACTACAGGCATTTTTATTTGGTGATGGTGGTCTTTTAGCATTAGGAGCAAATATTTTTAATATGGCTGTTGTAATGCCCTTTGTCGGCTATGGGATCTATTCACTTTTACGTAAATATGGCCATGAAAAGCTCGGGGTGATCCTTGGCTCTTATCTCGGGCTCAACGCTGCGGCATTATTAGCGGGGATCGAGTTAGGCCTCCAACCGATCATAGCCGTCAATGCCAGTGGTCAACCACTCTATAATCCTTATCCTCTGGCGATCTCTATTCCAGCCATGTTATTTGCTCATTTATTAGTAGCTGGTGTTGTTGAAGCTTTCTTTACCTATGCCGTTTACGCATTTGTCAAAAAAGTTGCTCCTGCTGAGCTTTACACACCTAGCCGCGCTACTTCAAAGGAGGCTTCCAAAATGGCACTTGGTTTTAAATATTTTTACTATTTGATCGGTGCCATGATAGTCTTATCACCACTAGGATTACTAGCCAGTGGTACTGCTTGGGGGGAATGGGATCCAAGTGAGTTACTCAGCAACATGCATAATGAACATTTAGGTTCTACTTTACCAACTGGGATGGCACATGGTATGAACTTTAATGCACTCTTTGGTGACTACACTGTTCCTGGGACTACGATCTCTTTAGGTTACATTTTGAGTGCGATCACCGCTGTTTTGGTCTTCTTAGTATTAGGTAAGATCTTAATGGCTGTAGGTAAGAGCAATGAACATGCAAACTAACACTGAATTGCCACTTTGGCTACAGACAAAGAATCAGACTAATTTAAATTTTGAAAAGAAGCATGATTTTGTTGGGATCAATATTACGTCATTGGGTAAATTGCTTCATTTCTTTACCAATATCACACCCGTCTATCGTGTTAAAACTTCACCTTGGCTTCGTGTTTGTACCTTGTTGATAACTTCACTATTGGTCTTATTATCGCGCAATTTGATCTTTTTATGGGCTTGTCTTTTGATCATCTTAGGTGAATTGGCACTTTTCCCGGGAAATGCGATTTTGGGAATCTTCAAGAAATACCTAAAATTGATCATTTTTACAGCGATTTTTATTTTGCCTAGTTTATTTTTGAGCCAAAAAGCTGATCTGGCACTGTTTTTTATGCGGATCAGCACGCTTCTACTATCTCTAGCGTATTTTTCTGGCACAACAACATGGCAACAGTTTATTCTTGCGCTCAAACAATTACATTTTCCCAATGTTTTGATCTTGACGCTTGATATTACTGTAAAATACTGCTATCTAGCAGGGATCTATCTGCAAGAATCACTGTATAGCATTCGCTTTAAAACTTTGGGGCAAAAAGCGTCTTTCCAACTGCTGGGTAATTTGATAGGCGAACTGTATCTCTCATTGAAGAGTCGCATGAATGATCTTTATCAAGCGATGGTCTTACGTGGATATAAGCTTACAAATAAGAATCATTTATATCCTAAATTCACACGCGCAGATCTTTTCCCCTTGATAAAATTAGGCCTTATTTGTTTGTTATTTTGGTGGTTTTAAGTACTAAAGAAAGGAATTTGTATGCTCGATTTAAAAAATGCATTTTATAATTATGAAGGTCAACTTGCCTTAAATGATGTTTCTTTAGAAGTCAAAGCCGGTGAAACTTTGGTCATCATGGGCCCAAATGGTTCAGGCAAATCGACTTTATTAAAGATCTTAACTGGTTTTTTCCCGCTAAAAAGTGGTAGCTATCAATTCAAAGATCTAAATGTCGACAAAACTTTTTTAGATGATCCTAAACAAGCGGCTAAACTTTATGAACAAATCGGTTTTGTCTTTCAAGATAGTGATGTGCAACTCTTCAATATGAGCGTGCGCGAAGAATTAGCTTTTGGTCCGCAACAGTTAGGCTTGCCACCAGCTGAAGTTGAACAACGGGTCGCTGATTGTCTAAAATTACTTGCGATCGAACGACTGGCTGATCGGGTTCCATATCATCTATCTGGTGGTGAAAAAAAACTTGTCGCGATCGGTAGCGTCTTAACGATGAATCCCGAAGTTTTCGTATTAGATGAGCCCTTCAATGGCTTATCTCCGTACTATCGCACTTTGATCGTTGAGTTATTAGCCAAATTAAATCAAAGTGGTAAAACGATCATTTTATCCAGTCACCACTTTGGGCAGATCAAAGATATCTGTGATCGGGTCGCTTTATTTTCAGAACAACATCAGATCCAAAAGATAATGACCAAAGCTGAGATCTTGAATGATCCAGCAGAACTAGCCCATTTAAGTGTCTTATGATCACAAATAAGGGCCCTAATACGATACAAGTTCTGCATCGTATTAGGGCCCTTATTGGCGTACGTCTTATTTAGTTTCAGCTTCTTTAGCTAAAAGCAAACAACCTGTGATCCCAGCATCATCGCCTAGATCAACATGTACGATATAATCATCTAGCTCTGGCGTTTGAACGTAATCATTCAACTGTTTTGCAAAAGATTCTCTGATCATTGGGAAGAGTTGTTCTTGTTTAGAAACACCACCACCGAAAATGATCTTTTCTGGAGAAAGTGTCAATGTTAGATCTACGCAAGCTTGGGCCAAGTAATAAGCCACGATCTCCCAAGCTTTGTCATCTTTAGGGATCTCATAAGCTTTGATCCCACCTTGGCGTGCTTCGATCGCTGGACCAGCAGCCAAGCCTTCTAAACAATCGTGATGGAATGGACAATGACCTTCATAGTGATCTTCTGGATGCCGGCGCATTACGATATGACCGATCTCAGGATGACCATAGCCTTCAATAACTTTGCCATTGATCACAACACCGCCACCAATACCAGTTCCGACGGTCAAGTAGACACAGCTATCTTTACCCTTGGCTGCCCCACGTTTCAATTCACCATAAGCAGCTCCATTAACGTCTGTTGTCCAAGCATAGTCAACATCAAAACGCTTCTTCATTTCCCCCAAGAAATCATAATCTTTCCAACCTGGCTTAGGTGTGTTGGTGATATAACCATAAGTTTCTGATTTACGATTAACATCGATCGGCCCAAAAGAAGCGATCCCGATCGAAACAACATCGTGTTTTTCAAAGAATTTAAAGACATCTGTCATCGTTTCTGCAGGAACAGTCGTTGGGATCGAAACACGTTCTAAAATATTTAGATCTTCATCAGCCACAGCACAAACAAATTTTGTTCCACCAGCTTCAATAGCTCCATATAATTTACTCACTATAACATTACCTCCAAAATAGTAATCGTTTTCTTATAACTATCTTATCGCAAAGTAAGCGTTATGAAAAGAGAAAAAAGCAAAATATGTTAAACGTTTAACAGAAATTTAGTAAGACTAGCTTTTTTGATTTAACTTTGCTAAACTCGTAATGTTGAAATCGAAATAAGGGACGCAAAATCGCCGGTTTTTGCAAAAAATAACATCTTAGAACTTTCTGACAGGCGATCACGATTGATAGAGGAAGGTTTGGTTTAGGAGGGATTTTTTGCAAACATCTACAGCTAAGATCAAACGAGAAGTCGGGCAATACATCATTCGTAATATCCTTGCTTCTTCTGGGCTTTCGCTCTATGTTTTAGTCGATACCGTCTTTATTGCAGTCGCTGGCGGTACTTTAGGGTTAGCTGCCTTGAATATTTCACTGCCAATGTTTAATTTTTTCAATTCTTTGGGACTTTTATTTGGGATCGGTGGCTCAACGATCTATTCGATCCACAAAATCAACGAACCAAATAAAGTAACGACGCTTTTTGGAAAATTGTTGCTTTTTTGCCTTGGACTTGGTAGTTTATTAGCACTTTTGTTAAACATCTTTCCGACCCAAGTTTTGACGCTTCTGGGTGCCGATCAGCAAACGATGGGAGTTGCTTTGGGGTATTTTCGGATCATCGCTTTAGGTGCGCCATTTTTTATGTGTAATTACGTCTGTGTAAACTTTATTCGTAACGATGGTAACCCTCAGCTGACGATGATCGCAACTTTAACAGCTACTTTAGTCGTGGTCTTTTTAGACTGGCTGTTGATCTTTGTCTTCCAATTACACATGATAGGTGCTGCGATCGCGACGATCTTTTCACCTTTGACGAGTATGGCGATCTTGACTTTTCATCGTAAATATCCCAAGCGACAATTGCAATTAAAGTTTGCTTTGCCTGAGCTAAAATTATTAAAGCAAGCAGCTAGTCTCGGTATACCTTCATTTTTAACGGAAATGAGTACTGGGGTCAGCATCTTTGCCCTTAACTGGGTCTTACTCAAATTAAGTGGCAATGCTGCTGTCGCCGCTTATGGCGTCATCGCTAACATTACGCTCGTCGTCTTAGCACTTTCAAATGGGATCGCACTTGGCGTCCAACCGATCGCTAGTCGTGAATATGGCAAACGTGATCTAAACAATGTTAAGACTGCGATCAGACTTGGCTTACAAGTAGCCTTAGGTCTTTCATGTGTACTGTATTTTAGCTTAGTTTTCTTCAAAACACCGATCGTCAGTGTCTTTAACCACGATTACTCCGCACAACTGGCTCAGATCGCAACTCATGCTTTGCCACTGTACTTTATCAGTGTTTTCTTTGCTAGCCAAAATCTCGTGATCATGTTATCACTTGTTGCGATCGAAAAAGCTAAATCAGCCTTCACGCTTTCATTACTACGAGGCTATTTTATTTTGATCAGTGCGGTTTTTATTTTTGCCACACTCTTTGGTCTAAATGGCGTTTGGCTCAGCGTTCCATTTACTGAAGCTTGCGTCTGTGCTCTAGGCCTATACTTTTTAACTAATGCTTTAAAAAATATAAATCAGAGGTGATCACTTTGAAAATCAAACGTTTAGATCATATCGTTTTGACCGTGAGCGATCTTGCCAAAGCAACTCGCTTCTATCACGAAGTATTTGATATGCCGATCTTAGAAGAAAGTGAGACCGTGGTGACTTTACGCTGTGGCCATCAGCTTTTAAAATTACAAACGACTGACCGAAAAGATGCACTCGTTGCTAAAACTCCTACGAGTGGCAGTGCCGATCTTTGCTTAGTAACTGGGGATGCTCTAGCAGATGATATCAATCATCTAAAAAGCTATTTTGTTGAGATCATCGCTGGTCCAGTTACCAAGATCGGGGCTAATGGACAAATGACTTCGATCTATCTCAATGATCCCGACGGTAATCTGATCGAGATCTCTGAATACTAAAAAATACCACCACTTCCGGTCTGGGAATGGTGGTATTTTTTAGCTATATAAATTATATTTTACAAAATAATAACTTTAATATTATATATCGGTTACGAGCAACTTTTTTTGATCTAGATTGCTATAATTACACCAGACCTTGATAGCAATTGGCGCGCCACTCTTTCTTATCGGAGGTAGCCCATGAAAACTAAAAATTTATTTCTGAGCGTTATTTGTTTATTTAGTTTTATCCTAAGCAGCATCACAGCGTATTCGAGTAATTATCATTCCGAAGTAAAGCTAGCACTACATCAGCTCGATACTTCTGAACACTTCATCGCTTTTAAGCTTCCCTTAGTTGCTCACACTAAAAAACAATTTCGCCAACTCATAACTATCGTAGATGAAAGTGCTCAAAAATTTGGACTAAATTATATGGAAAAAAATGTTTATCTCGGTTATCCATTAGAAAATGGGAGACTAAACTATGCTAAAAGTATTTCTGAACAGAACTTTTACGTCAATAATTTACATAAAACTAGTTTTTTAGGTAATTTTGGCGCCTTAGGGTCTGATAACTCGGAATATACATATACCTATCCGTTACTAAAAGGTTATAAAGTTACTATTCGGCCACTTGGATCAGTTTTTAAAGATCGAAAGAATTTTGAAGGTGTCTTTTTTCTTGAAACGCTTGATCTAAACAAATATAACGCCTTCATTACTTTATTAAATCAGCACTTGAATCAAAGTTTTATGACACATTATAAGCCAAGAGATTATCAGATCACTCGTTCAACTGAATTATTATTACCGTTCTTAGATGATGAGCTTGATCTTTCACCACTTATCAACTCTTTAAGTGTCTTTATCTTGATCGCAGTTTTGATCTACTTACTACTAGAATGGCGATCACTTCGCCTTTACAAATTAAATGGCTGGTCCCTTTGGCGTAGTTTTTTGTCACTTACTTTAAAACCGTTACTTGCAATATTATTTGCCTTTATCTACGATTTTTGGGTGATCTCTAAGCACTTAGAGCTAACTGAATTATTAAATAGACAAGGCTTTACCTTCTTTGCAGTTTTGGTAATAAGCTTTCTAATGGTAGGCTTGATGTATTTGGTAAGCTTAGCTCCCACTAAGGAACGCTATTTTTCGCTTTCACTTTTTTGCTTACTTGGCGGGATAAAAATATTTTTCTTACTCACTTTGATCACCTTTTTTGCTCCACTAGGCTCTTTACTAACAGGTAACTATGGACATAAAGATCCTGAATTAAAGAAATATGCTGAATTTTTTCCGTATATGATCGGGGGAAATGTAGTCGATGACCGCAATAATGCTACTGAACTAAAAAAGATCTATCAAATAGCCGACAGCCAAGGCGCACTTTTGTTAAATGATAGTGGTTCTAGCTATAAGCAACCAAATACCGTTGCCCGTGAACTTACCAGTGTTATCATCAACACTAATTACTTGAAACTTTATCCTTTAAGAGATGTTCATAACAAAAAGATCATCCCTGATCCAGTATCCAAAAAATTAGTTTTGGTTTTCCCTGATACACCTAAAGATTTAGTCACTAAACGACTCAAATATGAGCAAAGAAATGATCCGATCGCACAAAAATATGGTATCAAAGTTTTTTACTCAAACCCTCGCTCCAACCAAAACTTTAAAAATATCGTAACCGGTAAAAATATGGCAAATGAGATCATTATGATCGTTACTCCAGGAAACATCGCGCACGGTCTTACGCAATATCATCTCAATATCTTATCTGGCTTTGCCAATGATAGCTTGCTTTTACCACTTAAAAAAACTTCTTTAGGCCAACTGTCTCAGCAATGGGAGCCGATCCTAAAAAAATATAATTTAAGTGACAATGTTGCCCAGTTGATCCGTTATGATCATGGTGAGCTTGAAGAGCTACGTCAAGGATTTGGTGATCTGTTAGCGCATTTTTATGAGCAACTTTTGCTCTGGCTGATCGTACTTGCGCTTAGTTTCTATTCTTTGCTCAGTTTTTTTAAGAAAAACCTCACTCAAATCGAGCTTAAAAATATGTTTGGTTATTCACGCTTGCGAAATTACTATCCTTACTTAGTAATGCTTGGGCTCCAATACATCGTAATGCTAGCTTTTTATCCAGATCAAAATATTCCAAAAGAGGTATATCTTGTCGTTATTAGTTTGTTTTTTGTGCTTGAATTTTTCATCTTAAATCTCTTTATCAGTTACTTAGAAAGTGATGCTAGTAGATCATCTGTATAATACTTTTTTAGCTATATAAATTATATTTTACAAAACAATAACTTTAATATTATATATCGGTTACGAGTAACTTTTTTTGATTTAGCTTGCTATAATTTGGATACGCTGATAGATCACTATTGGCGCACAAACTTATAGGGGGGATCTACTATGAAAGGATCATTCAAATCATTACTCCTTGTTGCAACCGTCTTTTGTTTGTTGTTTTTGACCGATTTTTCCGTTCATGCTGCTAGTGTCACTGTTCCCGACTCGCTTAATTCTGGTGAAGTACAACTAGATGATCACGATCATGTCGTTTTTGCCTCATCGATGGCGTTAGTTGAACCAAATGAACCAACACCCCAGAACTTGACCGATAAACAAGCACTCTTTGCTCGTCTCTCAAATGCTAATTTCACCGCGGTCAATATGCCAAATAGTCGGTGGGTCTATTATTCCGATCACCATAACTACTTTAATAACTATAAGTGGGGACATTCCAATTACTTTAATAGTGTGGCTAAGCATTCTGCCTCTGCTTGGGTCGGAAATGACCATGAAAAAGATGTTAGAGATGCTAAATGTTGGGCCACTGCAGTCGCTAAAGGTCATGGAACATTTAAAGCATTTTATAATAATCTACCATACTAAGTATTAGGAACATGACATAGTAAGAAGGCAACATGTAAGTTTCAAGTTTTTGATCGTGCATGTTGCCTTCTTCTAGCTATTAAATATTATTGTGATCGGGGGGATCTTTGATGAAAAATAAAAATTTATTTTTAGTCGCTATTTTTTTACTTAGTTTTATTCTAAATAGTCTCACTGTATATGCTAATAATTATCGATCAGAAGCTACTTTAGCCTTGAAACAGCTTGATACTTCTAAGTATTTTATCGCTTTTAAGCTTCCAGTTGCTCCCCACACAAAAAAACAGTTCCAACAGATCATCGCTATCCTTAATAACTGTGCCCAAAAAATGGAACTAAATTACATGGAAAAACACGCTTACATGGGACATGTACTTCGAGATGGGAAAATTGATTATGCTAGAAGTTTTGAAGAACAGAATTTTTATGTTTATAAACTACACCAAACGCATTTTTTAGGAAATTTTGGTGCTTTAGGTACAGATAAGGCCGAATATGCCTATCATTATCCTATGTTGAAGGGATATCAAGTAACTATTCAACCGCTTAAACAAGTCTTTACTTCTAGAAAAAACTTCGAAGGGATCTTTTTTTTAGAGACACTTGATCAAGAAAAATACGTAACTTTTCTTACTTTGTTAAATCAAGACCTAAATCTAGCATTCAAAACGCACTACACTTTAAATGATTATCAAATAACGCGCCCAACTGAACTACTCTTGCCTTCATTTGAGATCGATCCTAGTTTAAAGCCGATCAGCAATTATTTGCTAATTTTTATAGTTATTGCACTTTTGATCTACTTTCTGCTCGAATGGTCACAACTTCGGCTCTGTAAACTAAACGGTTGGTCTTTTTCACGTAGTTTTTTTGCTCTTGCATCAAAACCACTGGCTGTTCTTCTACTCTCTATCAGCGGTGATCTCTGGGCACTGTATAAGAAGCTAGATCTAACAGAATTACTTTTTAAACAGCTTATTGGCTTTTTGATCGTTTTTTGTGTGATTTATCTGGTAATGTTAACTATGTATTGGGTGAGTCTAAATAATATTAAAGAACACTATTTTTCAACGATCCTTTTTCTGTTATTGAGTGCAGTAAAAGTATTGTTACTTACCACTTTGATCAGCTCGTTTGCTCCGATCGGCTCATTGTTAATTGATGGTTACAATACTTTTAGTCATACACCAACTACTGCTAGCCATAAATATGCTGAATTCTTTCCATACGTCATCGGTAACAATCCAGTAGATGATGAAAGCAACTATGAAGATCTGAAAAATATTTATCAGATCGCCGATCACCAAGGTGCCTTGTTACTAGATGATGGTGGATCTAGCTATAAGCAACCAAGTACTGTTCCATCATATTTAGTTAGTGTTACTTTGAATATCAACTACTTAAATAGCTATCCACTGTATGATGTCGACCATCACAAAATTAAAATTGATCCTAAAATCAAACAGACGATCTTGATATTTCCGATCAACAAAAAACATTTAGTAACCAAGCGACTTGAATATGAACGAAAAGCCACAGGAGCTTCACAAGAATACGGGATCAAAGTTCTATATTCTGATCCTAAATACAATAAAGGTTTTAAAAATATCGTAACTGGAAAAAATATTGCTAATGAGATCTTACATGTCATTACTCCAGGCAATTTAAAGGCAACGAGACCACCCATCCTAAACGTTTTATCCGGCTTTTCACAAGATGCTTTGTTGATTCCACTTAAAGATACCTCTTTACCACAATTAAAAAAGAAGTGGGACTTGATTTTAAAAAAATATAATCTAAGTGATAATGCTCCCCAAATGATCCGCTATGATCAAGGAAATATTGAGGAATTGCGCCGAACTTTGGGAAACGTTTTGGCAGATCTTTTGGAGCTACTCGTACTCTTTTTAGTAGTGCTTGCCCTTAGTTTTTATTCCTTGCTCAGTTTTTTTAAGAAAAACCTCACTCAGATCGAGCTAAAAAATGCGTTTGGTTATTCACGCTTGCGAAATTACTATCCTTACTTAGCAATGCTCGTATTCCAATACATCGTAATGCTGGCTTTTTATCCAGATCAAGATATTCCAAAAGAGGTGTATCTTGTCGTTACTAGTTTATTTTTTGTTCTTGAGCTTATCCTCTTAGATCTCTTTATCAGTTACTTAGAAAGTGAGGCTAAAAAAAAATGTCAAATGATCTCATCTGTGTAACGGATCTGACTAAAAAATTCAAAAAGAAGTACGTTTTTTCAGATCTTTGTGTAAATTTTCCAAGAAATCAGATCACTGTGATCTACGGTAAAAGTGGTTCCGGTAAATCAACGCTCTTAAAGATCTTAGGCGCGATCGAAAACTATCAAGGTGGTAATGTCTATTTTAATGGGCAAAAGCTTCCCAAAGTTGGGCGCCACAAAGCTACTTTATATCGGCGCAAAAATGTCAGTTTCATCTTTCAAGACTATGGTTTGATCAAAGAAGCTACGATCAAAGCCAATTTAGAACTTGGAGCTGCTTATAGTAAACTCAAACATCGTGAAAAACTCAATAAGATGCAAGCAGCTTTGGTAGAAGTCGGTTTAAATTACTCCTTAAAGACTAAGGTTGCCGTCTTATCTGGCGGTGAACAACAACGGGTCGCTATCGCTCGAGCATTGTTAAAACCTGGTGAACTCATCTTAGCCGACGAACCCACCGGCTCACTTGATCTTGAAAATCGTTCCCTCGTCTTTTCCTTGCTCCAAAAGCTAAAGGAAAAGGGTAAAACGATCATTATGGTCAGTCATGATCCATATTTTGAGCAGGTCTGCGATCATATCGTCAGACTTTGATACCTAAATAAAAAGTCGTACAAACTGAACCATCACAGTTTGTACGACTTTTAACTATATTTAGTTGTTATCTAAATTTTTGATCACTCATCTTCTTTTTTACGTTTTTTAGTCGCAAAGCCTAATAAGCCAGCTAAGGTCGTTAACATCACACCAACAAAGGAAGCTTTTTGCGTATCGCTAGCATCACCTGTTTGTGGTAATTGAACCTTACTTTCCATCTTAGTTTGAGTTTCTGATACTTTTTCAGAAATTGGAGCTTGCGTTTCAACGCTCTTTTGGGCCTCAATGCTAGATCCAGTATCATTGTTTTCTTCCAAAGACTCAGCTTTAGTTGGATCGTTTGAGACTTCTGGTTTTGTTTCAGGTACTTCATCTAACATATATTGGACGGTTTGAGTCTGATCTGCCATCGTTGGTGTTAGAACACGTTCAGCGATCAATGTTTTATCTGGTGTATAACCCGGAATATCAGGGACTGCACTGGAGGCGATCTTACCATCACCACTCCAAGTCGTTTCTATAGTCTCACCAGTTACGGCATCGATCGTATAGGTCGGAACAAAAGTCTTTTCGATCACACTTGGGGGATAGATCGGCTGTCCTTGTTTTGGACCATTACCGTAAACGTAATTGATCGTGTCGGTTACGACCACTGGTGTACCAACTACTTGTTTTAGTGCATGGGTCAAGTAGACATAGTACTCTTGTTCAGTGTCTGGGTCTTCATCAAAGTTACCTGATGTTGCCTCTGGTTGGGCACGGTCTAATTTATATCCTGCTTGCGCGTAATCCCACAGCGTATTGGTGTAAGCGGCGCCCGCTTTGCCTGTAAGTGTTTGGAGTTGGTCAGTCAATTCTTTGTTGGCCCCACCATAAACATCGATATAGTGCACTTTGACGGTTTGGTCACCCGCCGTATACGTCACCACTGTGCTAAGATCTTCTGAATCATGCGTGATCGTTTGTCCACTGATCTCGTTTCGATCTGGTGTGTAGCCCTTGACCGTTGGACTTTGGATCACTTCTGTCGTCTGCGCTGGACTCCATACGGTGTTCAAGATCGCACCAGTTACTGTATCGATCGTGTCAGTCGAAGTGAATTGATATTCTTTCGTGTAGGTATCTGCCGCACTTTGACCTTTCTTTGGTCCGTTACCGTAAACATAGGTCACTGTTTGCGTCACTGTCTTTGGTGTACCTACGACTTCTTTTGTCCCGTGGGCTAAATGGAGCACCACATTTTGATCGACTGCGTCGTTATTATCAAAGTTTGCCGGTAAGGCATCTGCACTCACTAAGACATAACCCTTATCCAAGTAGCTTTGGATGAGCGCTTGGTAGTCAGTTGAAACTTTGTCACCTACGACGCTTTCACTGTCTCCTGTCGCCAAGAGCTCATTATTGGCTAAAACTTTACCGTTGTCGCCATCGTCGATCACCGTATAGGTCAAACGTTGTTCGTTAGCGTCATAGTAAACAGTTACAACATTATCCTTTGAACTCGGTGTGATCGTCATTTTTTCAACGACTGGCTGATCACTTGTATATCCGCTGACTGTTGGGCTCGTAACTGCACTAAATTCTGCCGTTTCAGGTGTCCAACTTGGTTCACCGACATTTTCTTTTGTCACTTGATCGACTGTATAGGTCGGTACGAATGTGTGACTATTCACACTATCAGCTGATACCATTTGGCCTGCTTTTGGACCTGTGCGATAGACGTAGTTGATCGTTTGACTGACTGTCACTGGTCTACCGACTACTTGTTTTAGCTCATGGGTCAAGTAGACATAGTACTCTTGTTCAGTGTCTGGGTCTTCATCAAAGTTACCTGATGTTGCCTCTGGTTGGGCACGGTCTAATTTATATCCTGCTTGCGCGTAATCCCACAGCGTATTGGTGTAAGCGGCACCCGCTTTGCCTGTGATCGTTTGGAGTTGATCAGTCAATTCTTTGTTGGCTCCATCGTAGACATCGATATAGTGTACCTTGACGGTTTGGTCACCCGCCGTATAGGTCACCACTGTGCTGAGATCTTCTGAATCATGCGTGATCGTTTGACCACTGATCTCGTTTCGATCTGGTGTGTAGCCTGCGATCGTTGGACTTTGGATCATTTCTGTCGTCTGCGCTGGACTCCATGCTGTACTCAAGATCGCACCAGTTACTGTATCGATCGTGTCAGTCGAAGTGAATTGATAGTCTTTCGTGTAGGTATCTGCCGCACTTTGGCCTTTCTTTGGTCCGTTACCGTAAACATAAGTTACTGTTTGGGTCACTGTCTTTGGTGCACCTGCGACTTCTTTTGTCCCGTGCTTAACATGTACGACTACCAACTGATCAGACGCATCATCCGTATCAAAAACCAATGGAAGCTCGTCTTGACTTACGATAACATAACCTTGTTTTTGTAAGTCTGCGATCTTAGTAGCATACTCTGTTTGGACACTTTCTGGAATATCAGTTTCTGATCCGCCTTGAGCCAATAATGTCGTGACTACGATCTCTGTACCTGTTTGATCATCGATAACTTTATAGTTTAACTTTTGAATATTTGGTGTATAGTAAACGACCGTCTGTAATGCTGTTTCTTCTGTGTCATGAGAAACTTGCATTGCCGCAACTTCTGTTTTATCTGCCTTATAACCAGCGATCGTTGGACTCGTCACCACCTCTGTCATTTGTGGTTCGCTCCATTTAGTCTGAATAACTTTATTAGTTACTCGATCCACTGTCTCAGTTGCTGTAAAGCTATATTCTTTAGTATATGTCGGTGCTGCATTTTCTTCTGCATGGACGCCATCTTTATATTTATATGTGACCGTCTGGGTAAGGTCGACCGTCTTTTCTTGTGTCGTTGTTCCATGCTTTAAGTGAACTGTCACGACTTGATCAGTTGTTTCATCTTGATCATAGTTCGGAAGATCTTCTTTACTTACGAGCACATAACCTTGAGCAAGATAATTTTCGATCATGTCGGCATACTTTTGACTCGTTTCTTCACTTGGAGCAGAGCCTGCTAGACCTTGGCCTAATAACTCTTTGTTGACTAAAATCGTACTCGTATACGAACCATCATCATTTAACTGGCCTTGATCGTCAATGATCGTCACGAGTACTTTTTGAATATCTTCCGTGTAGACCACACGATAAACTTGAACTTTACTGTCGCTATTTCCCGGGTTATCCGTATTATCGAATCTTAATTTAGCCGCCAAAGCTGCCGCAAAATTATTATAGGTTTTGCCATCTGGAGCGATGACCGTATAACGGTAGCCAGCCCGAGCAAACATAGCATCTGATACCAAAGGAGCACCTGCTTGATCGTAAAACATCAAGCCATCTGTCTTACCATCGTGGAAATATGGTGCTGTCGTAGCTTCAGCTTCACTTGTCGGTATCTGCTTACTTGGATCATTACCACTTATGATCACTGCTTTTTGGAAATCAGCTGTATACGTAACGATAAAGTTTTGAGTCACGCTTTGACCATCGATCTTATCATCAAAGATACCTTGCTCTTCTAGTGCCTCCGTTAAGCTATCATACACTTTATTTGTCAAAGGTGTTCCATTTTGGTCGACCACCGTGATCTTATACGTATATCCTGGACGTTTTAGCTGTTCATCAGTCACCGTGAATTTGATCTCACTTGTCCCTGTTGGAGTTGCTTGGGTCATTCCTGCTTGCGGATCACCTGTCGCTTGATCCAATAGTTTACCTTGCAGTGAATTTTCAAAAAGACGCGCTTGATCGACTTGATAGACACGTGTTATGACTGTCGAACCATCAGCTTTGAAAACTGTACTTGAATACTGGTTTTCAACGAACTTATAGCCTGTGATCGTTGGTGGTGTAGGTAAACTTAATGCTTTACCTACATCACCTAACAGATAACTATTTTCTAATTCATATTCTCCAGTTGTTTCATTTAGCGTAGCTTTCCCAACTAGATCAGGATAGCCATTGATCGGAGCACCTGCTTGATCGACAAATTTTACAGTCGCATAAGTACCATAACTATCTGTTATCGTACCTACGACTAGTGCCTTTTGACCAGCATACCCTCCAACTTGACGTAAAGTGACCTGTTTACCCATATTAGTCTCACTAGTTGGTGAGTAGGCAGCAAGATGATAAATGATCTTATTACCGATGCTCAAAGTTGGTACATCTAACACTAATGCCTTGATCATGCTCCAATCAGTAACTTGGTCGGCAGTCAGTAAAGTGCTTGGTATTGGCTGTCCACTCGTCCAAGTCGTCCCATCAGCAAAAGTCAACGTCCTACCATCATCGCTTAAAACAGCTGCTTGTGTTGCATAATAAAGCGTATGTGCATCATGGAGATGATTGTTCGTCGGATCCAAAGCAAGTTTGCCTGCATCACTGATATTTAGGGTAAAAGCTTGGGCAGCAGCACTAGGATTATTACCATCTACAACACCAGCTTGCGGAAGATTCATGACCGAGATCACGTTGTTCAAAGCTGTCGCTAAGTTATTCACCATCCCAAATTGTAACGTTTGCAATCCTTGTTTTTGCCCATCTTTTTCTAAATAGTCTTTAGCAGGATAATTTGAACCACTATCTGAAAGGCTGTAATTCTTCGTTCCTTGGATAAGCGGTGCTGGTTTGATTTCTTCTGGGGCAACGATCCTAAATTGGATCGTATTTGCACCAGCATCAGTCATCGTCGTCTTAGCGATCGTTCCGTCAGCAAACTGGATCTGGGTCTGCAAGCTAGCTGGTAATTCCGTCTTGCTCGTGTCCCCTCCCAGTTGGATCCAACTTGTATTATTCGTAGCATTCACATTTGCCTTATACACTTGAAGCCCATCAGTCGAAACACCCTTTTTCTTTAAGTCAGCTTCCGTGTAAAGTGCTGGTTCTTTACCAGGCTCGGTATAAGCATACAGATCGACGAGCGTTCGCCCAACATCAAAGCCACTGACTGCATCAGAAACAACTTTTAAATTGAACAAGACTTTCATCTGTGGTTTTAATTCAAAGCCTGTTCCTGTCCAATCTAGGATCACAACTGTCTGTCCATTGATATTTTGTTTTTGAATGATCTTTGGTTCTGGAGTAACAGGGTTTTGATATTTTTTATCATAAGTGACTCGATAGAATTTATCACTTTTTGCAAAATTCGTTAACACTGTCTGTTCAGGCACTGTAAGATATACGATCGGTTCTCTAACAGTCCCGTATTCAACTGTCAACGCATGCCCTGGCAAGTCGGTCGCTGTGCCATTACCTTTACCAACTAAGACCCCGCCAGCATCTAGGTTTGTTCCCTTGCTTGGCGTTGAAACTGAACCCATAGTTTGAAGTCCCATACTAAACTCGTCACCAGGTTTTTTCACATAAGTTTCGCTGCCTTTTGAAGGCCATTCATAGCCTTGAAGTGGTAACGCTTTAGGTTCTGAGACATTTACTTGAAATGCCGTCGTCAAACGTTTATTTTCCGATTCGACTTAGATCTTAGAGCTATACGTTTGCCCAACTTGAGCTTTAGAGTTCAAATACCCTAAAATGTTGATCATTCCAGAATTGATATCATTCAATGCACTAGAACCATTTGTCCCGTTGATCGAATTTTGAAGAGCATTAGCATAATATTTGACATCAGGTGTAACATCGTATGCCGTGATCTTGACACCGGAAGCCAGTTTTTTACCCATCCTAAATTCACCAAAATGATCGATCTGTCCTGTCAATGGATCATAATGTTCACCTGCTTGCAAAAGTTGCGTGATCTGTGAACCATCAGATCCCGTAACGACTACTGTATATCCCGTTTGCGCTGGATTATATGACTTAAAGTCAGCGTGATCATTTGTCACATTGTTGATCGGTAAGGTAATCCCTGTTGTGGTGATCTCATCTGGAAACTCAAAATGATATGTTGGCGTAAATTCCGTCAGCCCATTAGCCGTTAAACCGACAGCATATAAAACCGGAGCTGATTTATCACCATTATCCAAGATCGGACGCTCAACTGGATCGATTTTTTGATCACTTACGCTTGTGCCACTATTTTTAACACTATTATAGTCAGAAACAAGCACCACATCGCGGTTACTATTTTGTTCACTGTTGGAATAGTGGATGATCAAACCAAAGTTTTCATGCACGCTTGGATCATCTTTTGCCAATACATTCTGGTCAAAACCTTTCGCTTCTGGGGATAAGCCACTTGGATCAAGGGCTTCATCGGTATCGATATTTACCGTCCCAAAATACTTTCTTTGGCCATCACCAAGATCGACCCAGCCAGATGGTGCTTCACTTTTGCCAGTCGTCTGTGTACTCGTGTAATGCCCGATAAAGGAAAGTTTAGCACTTGTCGTAGTAAAGACGATCGGTTTTGTTGCGGTCAAGATGATCGGTGTCCCTTCACCACCGGGCTGTGTTACTTGTAAATTTCCGTTTAGATACGGATCACTTGTATGCATCAAATACTTGTTAGTTTCAGCCACATCTAACACAAAATGCTCTGGGACTGGGACTTTTACTTGCGCAAGGCCCCTGACAGTCGTTGGAACATTGGCAACGACATTACCGTCCAAGATCTCCACTTGATAGAGATAGTTAGTATCAGTCGTCACATTAGTCGTCGTATTTTCTTTATAGGCATCGGCCTTAGTCTCAACTTTAGCTCCTGCTGGTAACAAACGCTTATCTAACGTTATCTTGACATTTGTGCTGGTAGGTGCTGGAACATCATTGATCAAAAAGCTGATCTGATAGTTATCACCACTGACGGTCATCCCATCGCCTGCAACACTCCCCAAATACGGTGGATAAGTTTCAGCACCGTTTTGGATCACTTCAGCAAAGAAATTGACTGGTTTTATCGTTTGTTTGACCGTCACATTTGTATTATTTGCCGCACCTGTGATCGTCCAAGTATACTTATAACTTCCATCACCTAGCGCTGTCTTTTGGGGAGAACCAGTAGCATCTATATTGCTTGCAGCTTCTAAGATCCCACCTTTAGTTGCATTAGGTTTTACGATCATACTGAAAGTATCACCATTTTGCCCGGTATACTCGACTGTCATCGACAAACGCCCACGGTTAGGACTTGTATTGTCTGTTGTAAACGTATATTCAGTTGAACCATCTGCAGCAGTCGTTTGATCCAAGATCCCACTGTTTTCTTGTGAGACTGAAGTTAAATGGATAACTTTTTCTTCAGCTTGTGTATTTTCATCAGATACAGCTGCCACACTTCTAAAACTACTTGTGGATGCCACAGCCTGTGTTTGTGTCGCCTCACTTGGCTGTTCTGTTTGTGTATTCGTTGTTTTGTCTTCTTTTGTTTGAACACTTTCGGGCTCTATTTTAGCTGCAGAAGCGCCAGTTACTTCATTTGTTTCATCTGTTGCTGTTGTTTCTTTTTCTACACTTGTTTGGTCTGTAGCCAGCGTCTCTTGTGCTGTTTGATCTGTTGTTGGCGCTCCTGATAGCGTCTTGTCATCAGTTTGGATAGTTCCCTGCGCTGTAGTTGACTCTCCTAAAGTCAAAGTCGTTACTTCATCGGCTAAAACAGGTACCTGCAACAATACAGCTGAACTAAACATCGTTATTCCAGCTATGACCCAAGTTTTTTTGCGCTTATATAACTTATAGTGTCGTTTTTCTTCAGATATATATTTTGCCAAACGCATTTTGTTTTTTCGCACAATGATCAGCCCCCTCATCTTTTCTATGTTAAACTGTCGTAAAAAGTTAAATCTTTTTAAAGTAAATAATCTAAGTTGTTAAAAATATTAAATTTTTTATTATCTGTATTCATACTATAAAGTTAATTTATCTTTTTTTCAACATTTACACCCTCTACTTTAATCTTTCCTAACTATATTAATAAATCGATTGCATTGTGCGCAAGAAAAACGACTATTTTTAACAACTTCTACCTTTAATATAATTAGAGTCTGACTAGAGAAACTGAGTTATAATATCTAAAAAAGGGTGTACACTTTCGGTGAATGGAAATTCCATACCAGTTTTTTTGCACATAAAAAACACTCCCCACGATTTCTGTAGGAAGTGCTATACGAAGTTGTCCATATCAATTAACGGATACTCAGAAATTTTATTTGTTTCTGTGTCCACTCTAGAAGGAGCATATCAGTTTAGCCTGTTTTTTCTCCGCCATTATTTCTAGCTCTATGATCTACTAAAACTATATTACCTAATTAGACTCTCACAGCTGGAAACCAAATATCGGTGTAAGTGCCATCACCTTTTAGATCATCGGTATAGCGTGTTATTACTTGCAAGCTATGACCTTTAAGGATATTTTTGCCCAAATTCAATTTAACATCACTAAAGCCACTATTTCCTGCGTTATATGTTCCTCCAGCGTAACTACGCAAGACATCTGGCCGTGATACTGGCGTGTACTTAGCACGTCCTAATTCTTTACGTGCTGTTTGATCATAGATAATGATAAAAGCATACGGTTTAGTCGTCGCTTTATCAGTAGCATGCCAGCCACTCACATGCGCCACATTATTTCCATCGATATAGAACTTATCTAAATATCCATCATTACGCTCAAAATTGCGATTATTAGACGTAATTTTAGTTGTATAGCTATTAGTAGTATAGTTAGCAACTAACGTAATGTTAGAGATGTCCAAGCCTGCGACCGGAATATAGACATCAAAACCACTCGTTGTCGCATTCTTATAACTAGCATAACCATTTTTAGCAACATCAAGGCGTAGATCTGGCGTATAAGTGACACTGCGTAAGACCCGACCTGTCTTGGTATCGATCACTTCAATATTCGCTACGGTATTTGCAGAAACACGATCAGAAGCATGCCAACCACGAACGTGTAACTTGTCGTTTACCAATCTCACTTCATCAAAGAAACCAGTATCACGTTTAGCGACCACGATCGGACGACTCCAAGCATCGGTCCGATTTCCTTCACCATTAGTTACATCAGAGTAGCGAGCAACGACTTGTAATTCATGTTCAGTAATATCCGCATTGCCTAATGAGATCACCGTATCAAAGCCACTCTTACCCGCCTGATAGATCCCACCAGCAAAACTATTTGCCACATCATTACGGTTCAAAGCCGTATAGCTGACCCGTGCCAATTCACGTCCAGCTGTTTTATCAAAGACGATCAAGAAAGTATGTGGCCGCGTCGTTGCTTTATCAGCTGCATGCCAACCACTCACATGTAATTGATTACCATTTCTGATCGAAATATCATCAAAGTAATTAGCTTCGTGGTCAAAGCGGTAGTCTCTTGAGCTCAAAGCTGCGATCGAACCATACTTAGCAACAACTTTGATGTTAGAGATATCTAACCCATTCAATGGAATATAGACATCAAAGCCACTATTAGCAGCATTTTTATAGCTAGCATACCCATTTTTCACTACATCTGGGCGAGCAACTGCAGAATAATTTACCATCCGCAAAACACGTCCTGTTTGGTTATCAATGATCTGCAAGCTTGAGGTCACCCCATTTAGGTCGCGATCAGTTGCATGCCAGCCACGAACATGCAATTGATCTCCGACGACCTTGACTTCATCAAAATTACCGACTTCATTTTTCAGTAAGACATAGCCTTTGCTCCACATGTCGGTATGATTACCTTCGCCATTAGCTGCATCTGAATAACGTGCGATAAATTGTAATTCATGCCCTGAAATATCGATCCCAGCCAAAGAAAAGTTGACATTAAAGCCACTATTTGCGGCATTATAGATATTTTTGGCATAGCTATTAGCTACATCTTGTCGATACGTTGGGGTATATGCGACCCGTCCCAATTCTTTGCCAGCTGACTTATCATAAACGATCACATAAGCATGACCACGTGAAGCGGATAGATCAGCTGCATGCCAACCACGAATATTTATACCGTTACCATTCAACGTTATCTCATCAAAGTTACCTGCTTCTTGATTTTTGACAGGAGTCGTCAACAAGCCTGTAAAATCGTGCGAAACATCTAATGATCCCATGGATTCTCGCCCTGGAATATATGCTGTTGAAGCAAATTGCCAAGCACCGTAACCAGCATTACGCCACTGTTGTTCATAATGCCCCCCACGGACTGGAGTATATGGATATTGGGCGATCCATGTTCTATCACGTCCGACGGTTGCGATCACTGCATCACGATAAAGATAACTACCACCAGTATAAACTGCATGGTTAGTAAAACCATTGGCTGACAAAGCGCTCCAAAAACGATTCAAGTTGGCTTGTGCATTCACACTATATGTACTCTCGTCTTCCATGTCTGCAAAGATCAAGGTATCCTTGCTCAAGCCAAAGTTTTGCATCGTATTGGCTGCATGTTGCCCTTCAGCATGACCTGCACTTGTGTTATCAAAGGTCGCATAGTGGTAGACAGCGACATTTAAACCAGCTTTACGGGCATATTCGATCTGCTTACTTGCTGCAGGGTTAACATACCCTGTACCCTGAGTAATTTTAACGATCGCAGTTTTGACACCCAGTTGTTTTAATTTATTAAAGTCAGCTTGTGTCAACCACGACTGATAAGAAGCAAGATCGACAGCATCGGCACGCGTATAATTGCTATCACCGATATTAAAGTGATCTGGGGTCAGAGTTGCTGCAAGTGAAACAGCTACATTATTAGCCACATTTTGTGTAAAAGCAGCTGTTTGGACCGTAAAAGTATTTTTTGTTGCTGTTACTTCATTTGAAGCCGTCGGTTGTGTTGTTTGTTGTGTTTCTTGTTTATCAGCCACAACTGTAGTCTGTGCTTTATCTGTCAGCTGTGTAGTTACATTTTCTTGCTTATTAGTTTCTGTTTCAGTTGGTTCAGCCTTGGCCTCAACTGTTTGTGTAGTGTCAGTTACTTTACTCTCCTCAGTATCTTGGAGTTGCATATTTTCTGTTGCAGTAGTTGTAACTGTAGTGTCATTTTCTGTTTGACCTTCGTTTTCAGTAGCTGTTTTTTGCGAGCTATTTTCTGTGTTCAGGGTTAGCTTCGTCTTTTCTTCAGTAGTAGCTTGCGTTGTTTCTACTGTCTGTTGTTGAACTTGCGTAGTCGTTTCTGTTTGGTCAGCTTTAGCGACTTGTGTAGTGTACATCCCCGTTGAAAAAGCCATCATTGTTACACTCGAAGCTAATAAAAAACGTTTTTTATTGGCTTTACGATAATGTGATAAGGCCCTTTTTTTTCTCCTGTAATCCATCCTTAACTTCCTTTCACAATAAAACCATTGCACTAAAAATAAAAGTAATACTATATTAATGCCCAATATGTTTTTATTATAGCAGTCATTTTACTTTTTCCATATAATATAATTGCTTTTCATGAAAAAAATTCTTATACTAATACATTGGTGGTTCGCAACCATCCCACCGTAATAAAAAACTAGGAGAGACCTTTTATGACCAAAACACATACTCGGACCGTCCAGCTGGCTAAGGCTGGGATGGTCGCAGCTTTATATGTTGCCTTTACTTTGATCAACCCCTTGAGCTTTGGTGCTGTTCAACTGCGCTTTTCAGAATTGTTCAATAATTTGAGCGTTTTTAACAAGCGTTATATTTGGGCGGTAACTTTAGGCTGTGCGCTCGCCAATCTTCAATCACCCCTAGGGATCATTGATGTGATCTTTGGTACTTTGGGAACTTTGGTGATGACTAGCCTTAGCTATTGGGCAACACGCAATATCAGATCAGTGCCCCTTAAGTTGACCATCTGTGTCATTATATGCTCACTGATGTCTTGGAGCGTTGCTTTAGAATTACACTATGTAAGTGACTTACCATTTTGGGCAACTTATCTTTCTGTCGGGATCGGCGAATTTATTTCGATGACTCTCGGGGCAGTTTTAGTCTATTTCTTAAGCCAAACAATTGATCTAACAAAATAACGAGGTATTTTTAAATGACATTTGAAGAAATTTTACCGGCTTTAAAAGCAGGCCAAAAAGCCGTCCGGACCGTTGGTTGGGGCGGCAGTGAAGAATATATCTTTGTGGTTAAGGATGATACTTTAAACGGTGAAAAGATCAACCCTTATCTCATGATCAAAACTAAAGAAGAACCATCCCTTTCACAATTCATGCCGACTTCATGCGATGTTTTAGCAACTGACTGGGAATTGGTAGACTAATGACAAATTATCCTCAATTAGCTGGACAAGTCGTCGTTGGAACTGGCGTAGCTTCTGGGATCGGCTTAGCTCAAGCACGAGCTTTTTTAGCACAAGGGGTGACCTTTTTTGGGACCGATCTAGTTGAAAATACTGAGCTTATTGCCCTTAAGCAAGCTTATCCGACTAACTTTTATTTCTATCCCTGTGATGTGCGTAAAAGTTCTGATATCAAACAGTTAGCTACCTTTATCTTAGCGCATACCACTCAAGTAGATATCTTACTCAATACGGCTGGGATCTTAGATGCTTATACGCCTAGCTTGGAAACGACCGAAGCACTTTGGGATAACATCTTTGATACGAATCTAAAGAGCATCTTTTTGTTGACCAATGCGCTCTTACCGACGATGTTAGCTCAAAAACATGGTGTGATCGTTAATATGGCTTCGATCGCAGGTTTGATCGCAGGTGGAGGCGGAGCAGCTTACACCGCCAGCAAGCATGCGATCATCGGCTATACCAAACAATTAGCTTTTGACTACGCCGCCAAAGGTATTCGAGTCAACTGTATTGCTCCTGGAGCGATCAAGACCCCAATGAATCAAGCCGATTTTTTAGGTGATGCCATGATGGCAAAAGAAGTCGCCCAAAACACTCCCGCTAAACGTTGGGCTGATCCCAGTGAAGTGGCTGAACTAAGCCTCTTTTTAGCTAGTCCAGTCGCCGATTATATCCACGGCTCAGTCATGCAGATCGATGGTGGCTGGAGCGTTGGTAAATAACTTTTAAGTCCCTCAGTGTCAGGGACTTTTTTCTTAGCAAAATATCTCTCTAAGCTAAACTGCCAGACAAATAAGGGCCCACCACGATATGCTCTATCGTGATGGGCCCTTGTTATATACCTTGTTTCATTAAGCATAGATCCAACTGACTAAAAGGCTCTTTTCACCCACATGCGCTCTGATCGATGGTTTGAGCCGAGCGATCTCAAGTTTTGTTTCTGGGAGATCTGTTTGAAATTTTTGCAACCACTTATTGGCTGTCTCAGCTGAAGCTTCATCACACATCAACATGAGATCAGTCACTTCTTGGCCACTACTATTGATCTGTTCGAGCACCTTATAATAGGCCTTTTTCATCCGAACACTCGTATCCAAGACTGCTAATTTGCCATCATCTGTAAATTCCAGTAGCGTCTTTAAGTGTAATAAAGCATTACCAACGACTGGCGTTCCATTTGAGACATAACCTGTTTTACGTAAATTACGAATATCATCGATCACAATGGTCTGCGTCTTATCACGCATCACACTTAACTTAGCTAAGATCTGGGCAACATCTTCACCTGACTTGACTAGTTTAGCAGCCTGACGCACTAATTTTGCCTGAGCCAGCCCTGTTGTATGTGAATCAAACAAATGCACATTTAAAGCCCGTGCTTCAGCTTTAGCATAAGTGCGCAAATTTTCATCTAAAGCATTGATCCCGTTGGCTAAATAGATGCAGATCACGTCCGTATAGCCAGCATCAGCTAAGGTCTGCATCTGTTGGGCAAGCGTTTTGCGCGAGACTGAAGCAATATTTAGGGTTTCTTTAGAGTCATTCACTAGGTCAAAAAGTTCACCATCACGGAGATCTTGGCCTTCATAATACACCTTTTGTCCCAAAAGTAACGGTAGAGCTAGTATTTTTATATCTAAATTCGCGGCAGCATCAGCATCGATCACAGCTGAGCTATCCGTTAAAATCGCTATTTTCATTTTATTAAGACACCTATTGTAAAAAGTAATTACTATTATTCTATCACAAAAGAGGCTACAAGTTTTTGCAGCCTCTTTTGTCTAACTATATTGTTCGAGCTTACTGGTCAAATATTGACGCATATCCGCCAAATGCTTATAACCCGTCAATTTTTCTTTTGCAACTCCATCGACGAATAATAGCATCGTTGGAATACTCATCACATTATTGGCCACAGCCAGATCTTGGTCTTGTTGGACATCGACTTTGACAAATTTGATCTGTTCACCAAATTCCTGCTCCAAAGCCTTTAATACCGGCGCAAGTAACTTACAAGGGCCACACCAGTCGGCATAAAAATCAACTAAGACCAACCCCTGAGCCATTTTTTGTGCAAATGTTTCCGAGTTCAAATCATCACCTCAAATACCTAATTATAACTCGATCCCTCGAAGAACGACTTGGATATCATGGCCTAGTTTAGGGTCATATACCCAAGTCACCATTCCTTGTTCAAACCCTAAGGCATTCAAAAAGCCTTGTGCATTTACATCTGATAAGGCTGATGAAGTCAGTAACTCTTTGTAACCTTCACGCTTCAACGCAGTTTTAAGTGCCGTCAAAACTTTAGTGGCATAATGCTGCCGTAGCTTTGTCTTTTCGGTCATCACTAGTCCCAACCAGGCACAATTAGCTTTGGGATGATCTAACACTAGATCTACTAACACCACTAACTCATCTTTAACATAAAAGCCCAGATAAAACTTTTGCTCGGGTAAAGCTTTTGGGGGCAATGCTTCTAACTCAGCTAAAACATCTTCTTTAGTCACTTGATCTATTTGATAATGCTGATGGTATTCTAAATGTTTAGCTTGTAAAGCCAAGATCTCACCAACATCAGCTGAGGTCAAGCGTTTGACTGTATACGGCAATAAAAAATCTAACCGCTGTAATAACATGTAACTTCCTCTTAATTTCTAACTTTATGGACGATCAAAGTCACCACGACCGAGGCCAAGACTACGATCCCAAAGGCCGCAGCCGGGATCTCGATATCGATCATTGGGATCGTTAAGAATAATTTGATCGCGATCAGACCGATCAAAAAGTACGCCATCACTTCAAGTTCAGGTACGATATCGATCAGACGCATGATAACTTCTGCGATCCCCCGCATACATAAGATTCCGATCAAGCCACCGATCAAGACGATAACTGGATTAGGTGAGATCGCTAACGAAGCTAAGATCGAGTCGATCGAAAAGACGATATCCATCAATTCGATCGAGATCACGACCGACCAAAACAAGGGTAAGATCGGTTTTTTGTTTTTACCTTTTTTCCGCTTAGCGCGCTCTGGATACTTCATCCGATAAAAGTGGTTGAGCGATAGATACATCAGATAACCTGCCCCCAGCACTTTGATCTCCCAGAAGTGGATCAGATAAGATCCGACCCCGATCAAGGCGAAACGGAAGATATAAGCGCCCCAAAGACCATAGAAAAGTGATTTTTCTTGTTGTTTTTTATCAGGTAGTTTTTGGGTCTGGGCCGCTAACACGATCGCATTATCGACGGACAATAGACATTCGATCAAAACTAAGGAGAAAATGATCATCCAGTCTTCACCAGATTCGATCACTGTCTTCCAGTTGTTTACATCAAAAAAAGGACCATATAATTTAGTTAAGATATCCACTTTTTCTCTTCGCTTTCTCTATTAATTTGTTCTTCGTCTTTTATCCTAGCATATTGCGAAAAATTTTGTAAAATCAATTAACTTCTAGGCTGCCTTTTTTTGCCACTTCAAGCCAATACCAGTGATCCCACTTAAGATCGAAAAGACTGGACATAACAAACTAAAGAAGGTAAATGGTAAGAAAGCTAAGACCGAGACACCTAATGTCGAAGCCGCAAATGACCCAGCCACGCCCCAAGGGATCAGGTAGTTGATCACACTTCCGCCATCTTCTAAGACCCGACTCAAGCTCAAAGGATCGAGTTTCAAACGTTCAAATGCACCTTTAAACGCACGTCCTGGCAAGATCACAGAGAGGTATTGTTCGCCGACAAATAAGTTGATCGCGATCCCAGAACAGATCGTGATCGTCACCAATTTGCCTGGTGTATTTAATTTCTTAGCTAATGGATCCATCGCAGCTGCGACGATCCCAAATTTCATCAAAAGTCCACCTAAAGCCAATGTCATGATGATCAATGAAACTGTCCCCATCATGTTGGAGATCCCGCCCCGCGTCAACAGTGCGTTTACATCGGCATTTTTTGTTTGGGCAACAAAACCAGTTTCCACCAAGCTAGCTAATTGTTTGATCGTAAAATGTGGATCATTGATAAAGATCATCACTGTTGAAACGAAAATATTGATAAACAAAGTAGGGATCGCTGGGATCTTGCACCATGCACAGACAAACATCAAAATGATCGGCAAACTAGCCCACCAATTGATCGTGAAATGTTGCTCTAAAATATTGATCGTTTCGTTGACCCGTGTCATATCTGGAGCTTTGCTGGCATGTCCGAGTGCTAAAAAGCCAATTAAAGAGATCAAAAAGGCTGGGATCGTTGTCCACATCATATTTTTAATGTGGGCAAAAAGTTCAGAACCCGCCACCGCCGAAGCCAAGTTGGTCGAATCAGACAAGGGCGACATCTTATCGCCAAAGATCGCACCTGATAAGATCGCACCCGCTACTAAAGCTGGATCTAAGCCCATCGTCATCCCCATTCCTAAGATCGCGATCCCGACCGTTGAGATCGTAGTAAAACCACTTCCGATCGATAACCCGACCAACGAACAAACGATAAAGGCTGAGGGAACAAAAAATTTAACACTCAAGCTATTAAAGCCAAAGACCATCAAGGCTGGAATGATACCGGCCTTGATCCAAACCGCGATCAAAGTCCCGATCAACAAGAAGATAAAGATCGGAATGATCGCTGTCGTGATACCTTCCGTGATCCCATCATGAACTTTCTCCCAAGTTGCTTTTTTGACCTTAGCCCATGCAATGAGTAAGGCGACCACAAATAAAACTGGTACTTGTGGCGAGAGTCCAAACCCGATGACTCCAGTCCCTAAAATAGCTAACATCAAAACTAAAATAATAATTGCTTCTCCAAAATTTATCTTTTTCATCTTAATTATTCCCCCGGATCTAAAATTATCTACGTTGTCTCAAATTCCTCTCGTTACGCAGATAGCGCAAAAGTCCACCGCATTTGTGCATAAATTTTCCTCCTAAATTCTTGACTGACCACAAAAAAGTCGCCCCTTTAACTAAAAAAGGGACGACTTAAATAAACCGTGGTACCACCCAGCTTAAGTGAGTAATAAAACTCACTTCACTTTCACCGGTGCGATAACGGTCCGGTCTGCCGTTCAGAATCACGTCGTCTATATTTGGTACCTACCACCCTGACTGGCTCGCATCGACCGCCAGCTTTCTGACTCCCAGATGATAGGACTACTTCTACGACTTCTGTTGCTATTCATAATACAAACATATTAGAGCAATGTCAACTAATTTTTATAATAATTTAATTAAGTTATTGCCATAGGCGCTTCTGACCTCGTCTAAGACCACAAAGGCATTAGGATCGATCTGCGCGATCTTATCCATGACCTTGACTTGCAATTTAGCTTGGCAAACACAATAGATGATCTTTTTTGGTTGCCCACTGACATAGCCATGACCATCCAATAACGTGATCCCTGTTTGGTTAAGCGTTGACAACGCCTGCGCGATCATTTCGCTTTTGTCTGAAATGATCGTAAAAGCCCGTTTGGCAATAAATGCTTCTAACATTTTATTTAAAACTACTGCTGAAATGTATAATTCAATGATCGTCAGGAGCATATTTTCAAAACCTATCAAGACAAATGAGGGGACGGCTACCATCAGATCAAAGCCTAGCATTGCTGAACCAGTCTTGATCCCAAAGTATTTATTCATGATCTTAGCCAAGATCGTACTGCCCGCCGTAGTACCTTCACCTTTCATGATAATGCCCATTGCGATCCCCATCAAAACACCACCAATGATCGCAGCTACGAGTGGATCGTTAAGTTTGAACTGGATCTGACTGGTGAGTTTGAGCCAAAAAGAGATACTAGCGATCGCCACGATCGTGTATAGCACCGTCTGTTTACTCAACATCTTCCAGCCCACAAATAATAAGATCCCATTTAAGATCAGGTTCGTCAGGGCCGGGGGAAAACCGATCCAGTAATAAAAGATCGTCATCAAGCCCGTCACACCACCTTCACCTAACTTGCTCGGGATCAAAAAGGAATTGATCGCTAACGCATAGATGAGTGCACCAATAAAATTTAAAGCAATATTTTTTATAATAGTTCTATTTATCTTCAATGTGGTCCCACCCTAGATCTAAGCTGATCTCTTCAGTCGTTTGCTTTGTCGCAGTTGGCTGATTCAAATAACCTTTGATCAAGGCATAGATCTCACCACGTGTCTTAGCTGTCAGCTTTTGTTGTTGAAATGATAATTGCGCATTGGAAGCAAATAACTCATTAAGATCATAATTGTCAAAAGAACGCCCACTTAAATAATCTAGTGATACTTGAAAATATTGTGCTAACTGCAAAACTTCCAGATAGGATGGTGTGGTCGTACCTCGCTCCCATTTTCCGATCTGTGAGATCGTTTTGTTGCGTTTGCTATATGAGACCTCCATTTGGTTTAACGCTTGGGCTAATTCGCTTAACGATAGCCCTGCCCCTAGTCTTAAGGCCCGTAGTCTTTCTGGAAACATCTGATCACCCACTTTTGTTTAGTTACCTTAATTTTAACATTAATTTGAGCTTATCGGGGTGGATCTATTTATCTTCTGCAAGAACATAGTACTGATTGGGTGCTGTAGCTATTCGCTTTAAAATTTTCTTGTCAGTTAAATTTTTTAAAGCTCTTCGTGCCATTTGTACACTTATCTTATCGTTAGATTCTGCCAAGCTTTTAGTCCTTACTTCCCCATGTTCATACACTTGAACTATAGCCATTTGTTCGACAAATGTTAAATTATCCCACACTTTTCCTAATTTATTTTGCAATGCTTTATCTCTTCTAACAGTTCGCATAACTATATTATTTTTTAATACTAGATCCGTACTAGTATTAGTGACAATGTACTCCGGATCATCTAAATAAAATTCCTGCATCTCTTCAAATATTCTATTAACACCTTCTCCAAATTCCTTTACCCATCCAATATCTACTAACGTCCGGGCAATGTATGGATTTCTAGAATAGTGCTGTGTTCGCATATTTTCCTTAGTAATAACAGAAGGCAATCCCCCTGGACTATGTATACTGATCCTATCATCGTACATTATTACTCTTATATCATCACCATTCAGATTATATGCTCTATGTGTTACAGCATTTACTACTCCTTCTTCCCAGGTGTTCGCTGGATACTCCGAAACGCTCGTAAACTTACCAGTTTCTGTATTTAAAGTTGTAAACGTACGTAACTGCGCAGAGACTACATCAATTGTTTTTTGTATCAATTTAGGAATAGGGCCTTCAATAAGCTCTTCTTTTATTACATCCATATTTTTCCCTACAGTTGTTTTACGACCCGCATATCGTATAAAACGAATACGTGCTCCCGGGACAGAAATGGTTGGTTTTTCGGCCAATAATAATACTCCCGCAATAGTTAACTGATAGAGAAAACTTCCATTTGCTAATTTCGTTCTTTTTGCAAGTCCTCTAGAAAATAATAATTTCCAGATATCATCTCCCTCAAAATCGTATAATTTTTTATATTCTTCCACCATATCAGCATCTAAATCGTCTAATAATGCGTCTTTAATTACTGTTGACTCATAATTTCGTATTCCACGATCAAATTCTAATTGTCTCCGATCCTCGTATCCTAATTTTTTAGTTTCATCACCAACTCGTAAGTAAACTTCATCCTTCGTATTAGTGTATATGATGTCTGAACTGGGAGCTACACTGAGCACTAATAAATTACCTTCTGAACCATCAGTATTTATATATTTGACATACTTGTGTTCAACTTTTAACTTAGGAATAACTAAATCAAACCCCGCTTGAATTAAATCATTTTTTCTTTTATTACTTAGATGATCCACTCCCTCAAGCTTTCTATCTTTTATTCCCAAAACAACACTGCCACCATCTGCATTAGCAAAAGCTATTAATGTATTTAGCAACTTTTTTGACATCATATTCTGCGGCTTTTCTATCAAAAATGCTAGACTCACTTCTATCTATAAATTCTTGTGCTTCAGTCATAAATTACATTTCCTTTCATAAAAAATAATTAACAGGGACGAGGATATTCTATCTACAACATCTATACTGCTTATTCATCAGTATACAACTACTTTCTCAGCTCACTCAATATTCTTTAGTTTTTTGGACCATTACTATGAATAGTACTCTATCACCACAATTAATTACTCTATCATTACCATATATACATTTTTTCAGTATCTCAACAATTTTGTTCCCGCATTTTCTGCCTTTACTCTATCACAATAGTATAGCTACTCTATCACGATAACTAGTTACTCTATCATTGCCATATATACATTTTTTCAGCATCTCAACAATTTTGTTCCCGCATTTTCTGCCTTTACTCTATCACAATAGTATAGCTACTCTATCACGATAACTAGTTACTCTATCATTACCATATATGCATTTTTTCAGCATCTCAACAATTTTATACCTTTATTCTATCATTAGTATTTATACTTTCCTATATTTCCAAATAATTCTACTTATTTTAGGTAATTAAGCTTTTACTATTGCTTATTTAGTTTAAACCACGTACAATTAAGTGGTCTTAACTTACTAAAAGTACATTTTTTAAAGGTGGTGGATAAAATGTGGCACACAGTTTGGTCATCATTGCCGGAACTGATCAGTGCGGGGATCAAATATACGATCCCGCTTGCCGTCATCTCGTTTGTCCTAGGGCTCGTGTTGGCTTTGATCACGGCTTTGATCCGTATTTCACAGACTAAGGGTCCATTTTTGATTATCAAAGCAATTTTTAGATTCTATGTGTGGCTTTTCCGGAGCACTCCTTTGATCGTTCAATTATTTATCGTCTATTTCGGACTTCCATATTTGACGATCAAGGGCGTCTTTCCTGACGGGATCAAGCTCGAACCATTTACGGCAGGTATCATCGTCTTTACGTTAAATACTGGCGCTTATGCCTCAGAAACGATCCGAGCAGCCATCGAATCCATTCCTAAGGGGCAATGGGAGGCCGCTCAAGCGATCGGAATGACACGCTTCCAGACACTCTTTAGGATCATCATTCCGCAAGCAGCGCGCGTCTCGTTACCGCCGCTGTCAAATAGTTTTATCGGCTTAGTCAAAGATACTTCACTTGCTTCGACGATCACGATCGTTGAAATGTTTGAAGTCAGTCAACAGATCGCAGCCGAAAACTATCAACCTTTAGTAATGTACTGTACGGTGGCCGCTCTATACGCGATTTTATGTACGATATTATCGTTTGTTCAAAGTTGGCTTGAGAAGGTGACGACCCGTTACCTCAAGCCCCAAGTATAGGGAGGCATAACTTATGTTGAGACTAAAAGATGTAACTAAAACTTTTGGCACACAAACGGTGCTCAAAAATATCACAACTGAATTTAACGACCACGAAACGACGGTCTTAGTGGGGCCCTCTGGCTCAGGTAAATCGACACTATTACGTTCATTGAACTTACTTGAACGACCTGAGAGCGGAACCTATGATTGTGATGGGATCGAGCTTGATTTTGCCAAAAAGATCACTAAAAAAGAGACCTTAGCCGTTCGCCAAAAAACGGAAATGGTCTTTCAGGACTATAACCTCTTTCCACATTTGACGGTCTTAAAAAACGTCATGGAAGGACCAGTCCACGTCTTAAAAGAAGATAAACAGACTGCTAAAAGACGCGCTTTAGAACTATTGGATAAAGTCGGACTCAAACAAAAAGCTACGGCCTATCCTAACCAACTATCCGGTGGTCAAGCCCAACGCGTTGCGATCGCACGTTCACTAGCGATGCGTCCGCGTTATATTCTCTTAGATGAGCCAACTAGTGCGCTTGACCCTGAATTAGAGCTCGAAGTTTTAAAAGTGCTCTTAGAATTAGCATCCGAAAAGCAGTCACTGATCATCGTGACCCATAACCTAGAATTTGCGCGCCACGTTGCCGATAAGGTCCTCTTTATCGAAGACGGGCAGATCAATTTCTCAGGGTCAAAAGATGACTTTTTCAATTCAAAAGATCCACGGATCAAGGAATTCATCAGTGCTATGACATTAGATAACTTGAATTAACGAAAGGACTTTATCATGAAAAAAACATTTAAAAATATCTTAGCTGTCGCAGGTGTCCTAGGTTTGACTTTTGCCTTGAACGCCGTAAAGCCCCAACACATTTCAGCGGCTGAAAAGCTTCCGGCACAAACAATTAAAGAATTAAAGGAAAAAGGGACTTTGACCATTGGATTAGAAGGAACTTTTGCTCCCTATTCTTACCGTAAGGACGGCAAATTGACTGGCTTTGAAGTCGAATTAGGTAAACAACTCGCCAAGGAAATGGGGCTCAAAGCTAAATTTGTTCCTACTAAGTGGGATGGCTTGATCGCAGGTCTTGATACGGGTAAATATGATGTTGTTTTAAACAACGTAACGATCACCAAAGAACGGAAAGAAAAATACCTCTTTTCTAAGCCTTATATCTACTCACACTTTGCTTTGATCACCAAAAAAGGAACTGATCTGACTAAGTTAAAACAGATCAAGGGGCAAAAGATCGCAGCTGGGACTGGGACTGACAATGCGCTCATCGCTAAAAAATATAAAGCAACAGTCGTTCCATCTTCTGACTTTACCACTTCGCTTGACCTGATCAAACAAGATCGTGCAAAAGGTGCGATCAACTCGATGTCTGCTTGGTATGCCTACAAAAAAGACCACTCAACTAAAGGTCTTAAAGCAACTGATGTTTCCAAAGAAGAAGATCCAGCCAAGATCGGTGCTTTGATGTCTAAAAAAGATAAAGCATTACAAAAGAGCGTTGATAAGGCGCTCGATAAGCTCCGCAAAGATGGCAAATTAAAAGAGATCTCTAAAAAATATGTCGGTGGCGATATTACAAAATAACTAATTTAGTAAAAGCCCTTGTCCGCGCTATGGACAAGGGCTTTCCTTGTGATTAGAAACGGCTCATTAAAAAAATTGGACCGCTCACATTTTTCAAAAGTTAGGTTAAAATAATTAGAAAAAAACGCTCTGTAACACTGCTATCATAGCGTAACTAAAAAATCCCCAGCCATCGGAACCAGCGACAAACACGGGGAAATAGAGGATATATATTATATAAACTAACTATGCAACCTGTTAAGTTAATTTATTTATATTTAAATGATACTATGCTAATAATGAAAACGCAATATCAAAAATTACCCTTAAAATATTTTTAACCATTATCGCGAAGTTTTTTGTTGAAGATAGCAATTTTTTTGGAAGAATACAAAAAAAGCTCCCCAAAACTAGGAGCTATCGAGTTAATAATTAGGATCGACACGTTTACCACTTTTTCCGCGAATACCATCATACCACGCTTTCATGATGATCGGAAAATTATGTTTTAAATGCTTATTACGCTTAGACAACACCAACATATGTGCCATCATGATCGTCGGGCTTAAATGGCGAACCTTCCAATTCTTGCCATAACGCTTATCAAATAAAATATTATTTCGCATCATATAGTAGTTACGCCAAGTATATTCTCGCTCGGCGCTATCGCGATCTGGATCTCCACCTGCTAATTGCCGTCTTAATTTGGCATCGGTGACGTAAACAAGTTTTGTATATTGTGATAAGCGGTAAGCGTAATCTGTATCATCAAAGAAGATAAAGTAATCTTTATCTGGTAAACCAACTTTTTTAGATACCTCTAACGTCATCAAAGGCCCCTCAAATGTCATATCTTTGACAAAATACGTTTCTTTATCCAAAGGATGTGGTGCTACTTGCTTACGTAACGAAGCCCAGAATTTGTTATGGTCTTCCAAGTCAAGATCCAAACAGACACGGTCAGTATAATTTTCATCCTCACGACTTGGTAATGCTACTTTAGCGCCTGTTTTATCCATTTGCATTAAAAGCTTCTCCAAACAATCTGGTTCAGGTAAAACATCATCATCCATGATCCACAAATAATCAATGTCTAGTTGTTGTGCTAACCCAACTGCCATTGAGAAACCACCAGCACCACCTAAATTTTCGTCATTGGCAAAATATAACTTTTTAGCATCATTTTTGTGTGCACGATAATCTTTAAAGCCATTTTCGCGTAAGTGATCGACTGTATTATCTGTACTATTATTATCAAAAACAAGGATCTTTTCTATTGGATAAGTCAACTGCTCCAACCCCTGTAATAACTTCTTTAAACAATTTAGCCGATTATACGTAACGATAATGACCCCAACTTTTTTTTCCATTGATCACTTCCACCTCTGTGTTTTTTTTATTTTATCCATATATTTATTAAAAATTAACGTTGTTTTATACAGACGCTTAGCTAATAAACGACGAAAAACACGATAGCGTAGTCCCAAGACATTATCATGCCGTTTATCTTTAAAACTTGTTGTATAAGCATAATTTTCAGCAATGTTGCGCAGACACTTTGCCGCTTCACCCAGTGTGATTTCATTTTTGTTATACTGAGGGCCAAAATAACGATCAACTAGCCGAATATAGCCGATCAATTTGATCTTATTATCAGTCCATAAGAGTTCTCCTACCGTATCTTTATCAAAATACGTTTTAAATAATGTTGCCGTTTTTTTGCGATATCTCACTTCCGACTCTAAGATCTTTGGATTATAGTATGGCAAAGTATGCGATTCTAAGACATAATAGAACTTCTGTGGTGACAGTAAAATCGAGCTTGCTCGATCAATAGCTTGATAATTGAACAACGCATCTTCTGAGATCGCAATCTCGGGGTCAAACTTTAAATTATATTGTTCTAAAAAACTTCGCTTAAAAAATTTCGAACCTATTCCAGTATTACCACGCCCACGATTTATTAATTTAAACAATGAGATTTTTTGTTTAGCATCTATATTTTCTAACAGTGTATCTTTGTCCACTGTTTCAAGGTCAACAAAAACTAAGTCTGGTTCTTTTACGATCAAAGTCTCGAAAACGTCCACAAAATTAGGGGCAAATTCATCATCACTATCGATAAAAGTCAGATACTTTCCGGTAGCATTGGCAACTCCAAGATTTCGCGCCACACTTACACCTTGATGAAAAGCTTCAATAACTTGGATGAAGCTATATTTTTTAGCATAACGATACGCGATCGCTCTAGTTTCGTCAGTTGAGCCATCATCGACCAACAAAACCTCAGCTTCTGCTCTTTTTTGTCCCACCATTTGGGCAATACTCTTGAGATTTTTCTCTAAATATGACGCCGAATTATACATTGGAACGATAAACGATATAACTGTCATTGCCATCCCCTATTTCTCAAATGTTGATTTCTTAGGAAAGAGCTTTGCAAAACTGTCTTGGAGCAACACCATCTGTTTTTCTAGCTCTGCTATCTCAAATCCATCATTGATACACATTATCTTATGCTTACTTGTTACCAAATCAGAAAATATTTGGGAATTGTCATTTGATAACGAATATAAATTACCCAATTTATCGGTATTTTTCGGCACAAATTCACCTGTAGCTAATTGCCAATACCTAAAAAGCCATAAGTTGACATTACTTTTATCTCTAAATCTAGTAGCTGTCGTTTCTGTCAATATCTGAGACGCTTTTTCCCACACTTTTTCAAAAGTAGAACGCTTGAATTTTAATGGTAAATGGGGTTCGTAATAGCCACAAATAAACTTACTTGGCAATTGTAACAATGAACGAATAAGATTTTTACCATATTTTAGAGATAAGATCCTACCATTTTTAATGATCTCATTTCTAGTAAAATACTTATTAATGATCTCCATATCATTAACTTGAAAATTAGCGGTCCCATTTTCTTCAGCAACGATCGGAGATAAAACAGCCATATCTACAGGCAAACCAGCTTGAAAAAAGTCTGTTGGTGCCACTGGAGCTGTCAAATACATGTCATCATTAAAGTACACAAAATTCTCAGCTAAGCCTTTGATCCGATGCAAATTCATCTCGATCGCATTACTATTAAAAACTGGTAAATACTCTTTTGCAATGATATCAGTATGATCAATGACGACTAATTTTTCATGATCTATGTTTAACCAAGTTGGAATTTGATCATCTGTGACCAAATAAACTTTATTGATCCAGGGTGCAAATTTCTCTACTCCCCGAAACCAATACTTAAAAGTTCCCCAATCGCGGTAAGCTTTGTCACTACTCATCCCAGCTTTTGAAAGCGATCTGTTATCAAACTCAGCGCGTTTTGCCTGCCATCTTTTATCAGCCCCATTTACCCATGTAACTACAAAATCTATTTTATCCATAATACTCCCTAGATGTGCATATTTACTCAGTAGATATTTACTCAATTACCCCGTATCAAATATCTACCCAACTATCGTCTATTGTACAACATATACTTAATAAGCTCCATTAGGATGGATGATCGCTATGATCGTCAACAAAATGATCTTCGCATCAAACAGCAAGCTACGCTTTTTAATATATTCTAAATCTAGCTCAACCATTTCTTCAAACCCAACGTTATTACGCTCTGTTGCTTGCCACAACCCCGTAATCCCTGGAATGACCCATAATCTTTGCAAATCGTATTTACTATAATTAGCAACTTCTCTTGGCAACGGTGGTCTTGGGCCGACTAAACTCATATCTCCACGCAAAACATTCCACAACTGAGGTAGCTCATCCAAACTTGTCTTACGTAAAAAGCGTCCTACAGAAGTTATCCGAGGATCGTTTTTCATTTTAAACATTGGACCAGTAACCTCATTTTTCTCTTTTAACTTTTCTAATAATTTATCAGCATCAACATACATCGATCTGAACTTATATATCTTAAATCTCCGGCCATCTTTTCCGACACGTTCCTGTGTATACAGTACCGGTCCGCCATCACAAAATTTAACAAATGCAGCGATGATCAAAAACAGAAGCGACAATACGAGCAAACCGATCAGACTGAGAATAACGTCAAAGAAACGTTTTAAATAAATATAAGCATATTGTCGCTCTAGCTCGTCTTTGTTTAAAATTATACTCTTTCCCTCAGTCACTTTTTCCTTCAAATCTCTACTACCCCCTCGCATGTTAAAAGAAAATAAAGCGTTTCTTTTTTTCTATTTTTCGATAACCGTTCGCCGTCACGCTTAGCCCATTTAAGATATCTTCAGCATTACTTTCAAATTCTAACGCTTGTTCAAGTCCAAAATCTGTTGCGATCTGCTTAAGGGCCTCACTTAAAACAAAATTCCGACCCTGAAGGGCATGAGCATCTGAAGCAACGACTTGGACTAACCGATTTTCTACTAGTTGTCGGGAAATATCAGCTACATGATCCCCAAAACCACCTACATAACTAGTTGCAGTTACTTGGGCCAAGGCACCACGTTGGATAAAGTCATATAAGATATTTAAGTCCTTTTGGATTTCTTTGTTGCGCTCTGGATGAACAATGATCGGTGTTGTTCCTAATTTTTGCAACTCAAAGATCAAACGTTTAGTATAAGCTGGCACATTGCCATGTGGAAATTCCAGCAACATATAACGTTTCTTTTCATCTGCGCCTAAAAGATCAGCATAACGCTGTGGTAGATCACCATTGATATGCACTTCCTGACCTGGAAAGACTTGCAATGCGATCTGCTCAGCAGCTAACTCATTTTGAAAATTTTGAACAGCTTTGATAACATCGGTGCGGTAATTTACATAATTATTATCCAAATGATGCGGTGTAGCCAAAATATGCGTCACTCCATCAGCTACAGCTGCCCTTGCTAAATCTAGTGAATGTTCTAAATCAGGTGATCCATCATCTATTCCTGGTAAAATATGACAATGTAGGTCAACGATTTTTTCAAATTCCATCATTATTCCCCCAGTGAGCATGTCACTTGCGTTCTATTTATCTTCCTTACCGTAATAACCATAGTAGCCGTAATAACCAGTTGCTGTGCCATCAACATCGTTTAACACTGTACCAATGATTTTAGCCCGTACATGCCGGATCAAGCCAACTGCTTGTCTAACAGCTTCTTTTTCAGCTTTATTTTCACGTACGACTAAAATCGTGCCATCCACTTTAGTTGCTAAGATCTGGGCATCTGTTACTGATAAAACAGGTGGTGCATCATAAATGACTAGATCAAAGGCCTCTTGTAAGGCTACGATCAATTTTTCCATTCGTTTAGAGCCGATCAATTCTGATGGATTAGGTGGGGTAGGGCCACTAGGAATAACATAAAGATTTTCCACCGTTGTCTGATAGAAAATATCATTGACCGATACACTATGTTCCGTCAAAAAATTGGTCAACCCAACAGGATTACTGATGCTAAAAGTTGCATTGATCGTTGGACGACGTAGATCAGCATCTACTAGCAAGACTTTTTTCCCTTGTCTAGCAAAGGCGACCGCCAAATTAGCTGCAACTGTCGACTTACCTTCTGAAGCAGTTGCAGAAGTCAGCACTAAGGATTTGATCTGCTTATCAGCATTGGAAAACTCGATATTCGTTCTGATCGTATTGAATTGTTCAGTATTTACTGAGTTTGGTGAAGAAACGGTGATCATATTGACCCCATTTTCCATACTATTTGTTTCTAAATGTTTTTTACGCTTAAAAATACTCATAATAATTAGACCCTTCTATGCATTTCACTGCTACCATCTGCATCTTCAACGATTTCTACAACTCGATAACTCCGACTATTATTGCTACTACTAATATGATATGCTGACCCTAAATTGACCAAACCTAAGTCATCCAAGAAATCTGTGCCCTTGACTGTAGTATCCATCAATTCTTTAATAACTCCGACTAAAGTCCCAAGTAAAGCTCCGACAACAAGTCCAAGTAAAATGTTTAACTTTTTGTTAGGCGATACTGGCGTTGTATCGACAGTTGCTTTAGATACGACCGTAACATTATCAACTTTCATAATGGTCTTGATCTTGCGTTTGAAAACATCTGCGATCATATTAGCCATATCCGCAGCAGTGTAAGCATTAGTGTCAGTTGCTGTTACAGTAACGACCTGAGAGTTAGTTGAATTAGTGATCGCAATGGATTTTTTCAAATCGTCCATTGTTCCTGCATAATTATTTTTTTGCTTTAATTCTTTCAAAACTGTATCTAAAATGATCGGTTTCTTTAAAATATCTTTGTACGTATTGATCGCCTGTAGATCAGCCTGTTGGACCGCATATTGAACACTTGTATTATCGACTTTTTGATTGACTAAAATATCACTACTTGCCGAATATTTCGGTACCATAAATACAAAAGACACTATCAGTGCGATCAACCCTCCGATCGTTGCACCAATTGAGATCACCATCCAATTTCTCTTTAAAATTTCCCACGCTCTACCAACGCTAACAAAATTTCCACGTTCTTTAGTTTCCACTTTTATCCTCCATCCAATATAGATCTTATCTTTCTCTCAACTTTGCAGGTAAAAAATTAGTATCATCCATTGAAAAATACTTTCCTAGTAACATCCCAAATGGTGAGTACCACAATATGATCATTTGGGGATCAAACATTGCATGAATCGACAGCGTAATAAGTACGACTGTCAAGACATCATTACGATAATAGACACTCTTATATGCCACATAAGTAAACAAAAGTAAAATTATTACTGTAAATACCAAACCATTGACAACTAAATTTTGAAAATATGAACTGTCAATATAGTTATAATTAGCTGCAAATCGCCCAACACTATCTAACGTAATAAATTGCACTTTTTGACCAAACAAACTGACTCCAAAATTTTGTATCCCTGCTACACTTAAGTTCAACCTGTTGTTCACAAATTTATCGACCATCATAAAGATCCCAAGCGGTGCCCTAAAACACAACCACCAAAGAATCATTGGTGCAATAATAAAAGTTAATGAAGCCATGACTCTAGTTAATGAAAATCTGACCACAATATCTTTATTAATTAATTTTGTTACTAAAACATATCCGAGTAATAACAGTGATAAAATAAACGGACTGGTCGTTAAGGCATTTTTATAAATATACATATCCAAGCCTAATAATACCAGTAATTCAATATAACTGATCTGTTTTTTACGCCAAACCAGATATGCTGCTGTCAAAAAGAAGGCAAATTGACTTGGAAATGAAACATAAGAAAAACCCATACTATTTCTAAAACGCCCATTTTGTGCAGAGAAAATACTCCCGACAAAATCTAGCTTATTTCCACCGATCGTTATAACAAATAGCGTTAAGATCGCAACTATAAATGTTTTTAAAATTTTCTCAAAATCTACATCTCTAGCTGAGACTACAAACAGCATCGCCGATAAAAAAATCAAGCCATATGAGTTCCCCATAATTTTTAGTGTAACTAGTAAAAAAAGAACCATAACAGCAACTCTGAAAAAAGAGTAGCTTTTCAGCTCTGCCAGCGATGCTAGTTCTTTTGCCACTAAAATTGCGATCGAACCTAGTACAATGATATATTGTACTTTTCCGCCTAATCTACTGGAATAATTTGTCGTTATCAGTAGATCTATAAACAAACACCATACAAAAAAAGTATAGCAAAATATATTTTCCTTATTAAATGAAATTTTTTCCATATATAATTACCTAAATTCCAAATTTTTATCTATGTCCATGCAAAAACCCCATATCAGTGATAAAATTCATCAACCAACTGCGCAACATGTTTAGAAAAACTTGTTGGAATTTCAAACTGCTTGAGCTTTTGACGTAGATCATCGAGCAATTTAGGATCAGCACATAAAACTGCCAGTTTCTCTTCCAAGCTTGCTTCATCAGCTACAAAAATAAATTCTTGTGAAAGCATATCTTTAGCACCCACATGGTCTGAGACTAAGACCGGAATTCCGCGGCTTATCCCTTCAAGTGCTACAAATCCAAAAGTTTCATGCCATAAACTGGGCATGAGTAATACATCTATTTGCGAATAAAACTTATCTAATTCTGTTCGGCTAAGTAATCCATGATTATAGACCCACTCATTTTCAAAAAAAGAGTCTTGTGCTACATCACCACAAAAATTTATTTCAAAATTAGCATACCTTAGTCGCAAGTGTTCAAAAGCATCTTTTAACATAAAGAAACCCTTTTTAGTATCATACGGACCAATATAACCGAAACTGATCTGCTCGCTTTGTCTTCTAAGGCATTTATTATCACGTTCATCAACGACTCCACTATGTGTTATATTCAACACCCTGCCTTGTGCTTGGGGTAAGAATCTTTTGACATAATCACTGGCGACTTGACTATTAAAGTGAAATTCATCAATATAACTAAACATCTCTAAATAATACTTTCTTAATGCTACTCGCTTCTTTGCCCTAGCTAAACTAAGGTTTTCATTGATCATATTTGTACTTAATGTGCTTTTTTCGTGTGATCTTAAGTGTTTGATGACTTTAGTTTCTTTCAGAATAGCATATAAGTGGCTCTGCATTACCCATAACTTTAAGTTACTTGGTCCGGCTTTACATAACATGCAATCAACACTACACTTAGTTTCAGATAATGACGATAATGGATCGTCCGCTAACATCTTGGGACAAAGGCCATAAAAATCGTGTGTTGTATATACCATTTTTATTTTCAACTGTTTGATAGCTCGTAATAATTCAAGGGGTACACCCATAAATGTATGAAAATGTACGACATCAATCTTTAGATCCATTAGTAATTGCGTAATCTTTGTCACATCCCGTGCTTCCATGTAGGGTGACTCATCTGAGATTCCTAACCCTAACGAAACTGGTAGTGGATCTAATAACTCAATTATCTGAAATTTTTCATTACTTTTTTTCAATCTAAAACTTAATTTCTTCTTCCAAAAACTCATTGCTCCTGGATACATCAAATAAACATTATTATTATTATTTGAACTTAATTGTCGCGCTAAATCTAGGCTATATTTAGGTAGTCCCCCCCGACGATAAGGGGGTAGCCCCAAGGTATACTCTAAAATATTCATGTCTACCCCCGTAAAAAGATATTCTCATAATCAGTAACGATCTTTTCCCATGAATATTGTTGCTTGATCCTTTGCTTAGCGACTTTAGCTAATTGATCTTTTTGTGTCTGATCCAATTTGGCTACTGATTCCAATACATGCTTAAGTTCACCTTGTTTAATTCCCCAGTAAAGTGCACCACTTTCACCAACTTCTTTATTGAAACCAACATCTAAAAGCAAGTTTAATCGTGTGCTACCTAACGCTTCTAACAACGAAGGATTAGTTCCACCAACTGAATGGCCATGTAAATAACCTAAAGCATTTTCACGAATATATTTCAAAAGTTCTGCATCATAAACAGTTCCCACAAATTTGATCCGTGGATCATTTTCAAAATGAGTCTTTTGTTTCAGTTCTTCATAGAATTTATTTTTTTCGACATTTGTAATGATCACCAAGTCTTGTTTAACATCACTTGCCATAAATTCGCGGATCATAGTCTCATAGTTATTTTCAGGCACAAAACGACCAACGATCAAAAAATAGTCATTTGGTGTAACATGATGCTTTGTATACCATTGTGTAACTTTTGGATCATCTTCCACTAATTTAGAAGCTGAAACATCAGCACCATAAGCAATAAAAGTCGTTTGTGGATCATATTTGGCGTAATCATGTTTGATGTAAGCTTCGATCGATCTACTATCACAAACCAAAAAGTCAGCATTTTTGACCATTAGGCGTTCGGAAACTTTCCAATATTTTCTGATCGGCGCTGACCACTTTGCTCTTTTCCATTCATGTCCATCTGGATTTACCCAAACTTTAAAGCCATAACGATGAAATTTTTTAACATACCGGTGAATGAAAGGTCCGATCCGACAAGCCAAAATATAAACGATACCATCTTTCATATTTTCTTGTTTTATCTTAGCCAAAGCCCAGTCAAGAGCCTTAAGATCATATAGTACTGCTTTAGCTCCACCAATATTAGGAACTGTGATCTCTTGGCAATCAGCACCAGCATATTCATATTGCCGTGGTTCTTTATCAAAAGTCATACATGCCACATGATATTTGATCTGTTTATCTTCTTGGCGTGAGACCAAGTTATCTACAAATGTTTCAAAGCCACCATAATTAGCAGGTATTCCCTTTGAACCTACAATAAATACATCTTTCATCTCAAAAATTCCTTACCTATCCTTAATTGTTCGATTTCGTTTGTCATATACAACACTATTTTTAGGAATATCCTTATTAACTAAGGTACCAGCCCCAATAACTGAGCCGCTTCCGATCCTTACACCATCTAGGATGATCACACCACTTCCGATCCAGCAATCGTCTTCGATCACGATTCCCTTGTTACTTACACCTTGAGCTTTTATTGTTGTATCTTCATTTGAAAAATTATGATTTTCAGCAAAAAGAGAAACTCTTGGACCGATCATAACATTTTCTCCGATAATAATTTTTCCAGAACAGCCTATAAAACCGTATGGTCCGATCGATGAGTTATCTCCCATTTTTAAACCTGAGCCTATATTTCCAACGCCGTAATAACTTGAAGGTCTGATCTCAGTATAGCGGCCGATCGTCACATTATTTCCAAAGTGCAATCCATCTCGTGCTAATCCATGAATCTCAGAATAACTTTCAAACTTTACATTCTTGCCACATTTGATATGTTTACGATGTGTTATTTCAACTGATTTCCCAATAAAAATCGGAAAATCATATTTTAATCCAAATTTACATAAACCACGCATGATCTTCCAAAAAGTTTTTATGTAAATACTGAGTTTATCTACTTTTTTAATTTCTGTACTCATTTGAGGCATAATGATCTCCCCCCTATCTCCATGTCAAGCCTTTAACTTTATCTATAGCCACATCTACCGCCAAAGCTAAGTAATACATTCTATACTTCAATAATTTTCTTAACAAACGATACCGTTTTGAAAATAATTCATCGTACCAGCCATCTACAAATGATTGATGATACTTTTGTTTTTTCATTACTCGTTTTAACTCTGTCGTTGCTCTAGATAAACTCAATTCCTTGCGTAAACATTTAGCACCATAGTAGCGTCGTATCAAAGTAAAAGCTCCATTTAACTTAATACACAATATGACTTTTACTTTTTGAGGCGGATATTCTTGCAAAATCTTATCGACCCTTTGTTCATACTCTAGTTCACTAGCCAATACTTCCTCATTGAAACGTGATAATGAATGTTCTTCTAGGATCTGATAAAATTTAAGATCCGACAAATAGATGCTTTGAGCTTTATCGATCGCTTCTAAGATAAATAAGGTATCTTCAGAAACAACGATCTTGTCATTAAACATCAACTTATTTGCTAATAAAAATTCGCGTCGGTAAAACTTAGAGGCGATCCCTTCTTGAATAAAAGGTTTAGCAATACCTAAAACCATACTCATGCATTGTCAACCACCACTG
>Ga0183011_10115_pt1 | contig 65943 bp, 39 predicted proteins | sample NAcewD2O_March_FD_122322 | JGI IMG/M metagenome (GOLD analysis project Ga0183011, IMG submission 122322) | Mouse cecal microbial communities from Vienna, Austria - N-Acetylneuraminic amended D2O_March | ecosystem: Host-associated > Mammals > Digestive system > Large intestine > Cecum | place... | reverse complement strand
CATACGCAATACGCCTCCGGAGGAACTGACTGAATTTCTGTGCAGTCACGGGGAGAAAGCATTCCGGGCAAAACAAATTTATCAATGGATATGGCAGAAAGGGGTTCACTCCTTTGATGAAATGAGCAACCTTTCCAAAGGGGTCCGCGAACAATTGGCCGCCGCTTTCTATTTTGATAATCTCCGAGCCGGACGCATTCAGACAGCGACGGACGGCACAACCAAAACGGCATGGGAACTCCATGACGGCCAGTTTGTGGAAAGCGTTCTGATTCCGGGAAAAGATAAATATACGGTATGTGTCTCTTCACAAGTGGGATGCCAGTTGGGCTGTCGCTTTTGTGCCACCGGTACGCTCGGCTTCAAGCGCAATCTGTCGGCAGGTGAAATCTTTGACCAGGTGGTATTTGCCCAGAAGGCAGCCGAAGAGAGAGGCTCCACACTTTCCAATATCGTTTTTATGGGCATGGGGGAACCTCTGCTCAATTATACGAACGTACTCACGGCCATAAAACACATTACCGACGAAAACGGACTGGCGATGTCGCCCTATCGCATTACAGTTTCCACGGCAGGCATCCCGGAAAAAATACGCCAGTTGGCGGATGATGAAGTACGCTTCAATTTAGCCGTTTCACTCCATGCTGCCAAGCCCGATACCCGAAGCCGGCTCATGCCCGTAAATCAAGCGTATCCTTTAGACCAATTGGCTGAAAGCCTGAAATATTTCGTCGAAAAGACAGGCACCCGCCCGACGTTTGAGTACCTGCTTCTGAACGGTATCAACGACTCTACAGAAGATGCCCGGACGCTGGCAACCTATAGCAAACAATTTCCGGTAAAAATCAATATCATCGAATACAACAACGTAGAGGGTTCCGCTTTCAAACACACGCCGGACAAACAACGGGACGCTTTCATTCATTTCTTAGAGAGCCGGAACATGATTGTGAATGTACGCCGAAGTAAAGGAAAAGACATTGATGCCGCCTGCGGACAATTAGCCAATAAACTGAAAAAAGGAGAATAATATGGACTTCGCACTCATTCTGCTTACATTGCTGAATATCATTATTATCTTTCTGCTACTAAAGAGGAAAACAGATCATTCCGCCGCCCGTTTCGATGCCATCGGAAACGCACTGGAGCGTCTGGAAAAAAACATAAAAGACGAATTCCGCTATTTGCAGGAAAACACCTCCAAAGGCGCCCGCGAAAACCGGGAGGAACTCAGTAAGTCGTTAGGAGATTTCCGGACGGAAAACAGCCATATCCTAAAAAACATCACCGGACAAAATCTGCAATCTCTGGAAGCGATCCACAAGACGCTGGATGAATCGTTCAAAGAGTTCCAGAAAATATTCGCAGAAAACATCCGGTCATTCAACGAAGTGCAGCGCGAAAAATTCGGAGAGCTTGACAAAAAGCAGAGCGAACTGCTCCAATCCACAGAAAAGCGGCTGGATGAAATGCGCGCCACCGTGGACGAAAAATTGCAGAAAACCCTTCACGAACGTATCGGCCAATCTTTTGAACTGGTCAGCAAACAACTGGAACACGTCCAGAAGGGATTGGGAGAAATGCAGAATCTGGCACAGGATGTCGGAGGACTGAAAAAAGTGCTGGGCAATGTCAAAATGAGAGGAAGCATCGGGGAGGTGCAGCTGGAGATGCTGTTGGAACAAATCCTGGCTCCCGAACAGTATGAAGCCAATGTCAAGACCAAAAAAGGCTCCGACAAATTGGTGGAGTTTGCCATCAAACTACCGGGTAGGGAAGATCACTCGGAAAGCGTGTATCTTCCGGTTGACGCCAAATTTCCTAAAGATGCCTACGAACAACTCGTCGAAGCTTATGAATCGGGGCAGCCGGAACAAATCGATGCCGCTTCCCGGAATATCGAAGCCACTATCAAAAATATGGCCAAAGACATTCACGACAAATACCTGGACCCGCCCTATACGACCGATTTCGGCATCATGTTCCTGCCCTTTGAAGCCATTTACGGAGAAGTGGTGCGCCGCGCCAGCCTACTGGAACAATTGCAGCGGGATTATAAAGTCATTGTCACCGGCCCCACCACCTTAGCCGCCATTCTCAACAGCCTGCAAATGGGGTTCCGGACGCTGGCGATTCAAAAGAGAAGCAGCGAAGTGTGGAAAGTCTTGGGAGCTGTCAAAACGGAGTTTGAAAAATTCGGGGGCATGCTGGAAAAAGCGCAGAAGAACATCCAGACCGCCAACAACCAGATTGAAGAAGTCATGGGCAAACGCACACGCGCCATTCAACGGCGGCTGCGGGACATTGAAGCCCTGCCTTCCGCCGAGGCGGCATTGCTTATCCCGGAAGCAGAGGAAGCCGATGACCTTTCGCCGGAAAACTGACTAATACAGGAAATAGCCGGCGATCCCCGCCAACACTATCAATAAAATCGGATCGGTCTTTTTGATGGAAGCCCCGAATACCAAGGCAAAAATAATCCAGCTTTTGTAGTCGATGAAATTCCGTTGGTTCAACAGCAACAAAGCGGCAGCAGCAATCAGTCCGATAATCGCCGGTTTCAATCCTTTCAATGCCGCATCTACGTAAAAATTGTTACGGAAAGCAAAAAAGAAGCGACACACCAAGGTCATGAGTATAATGGAAGGCAAACTTACCGCCAACGTACAAATGAATGAACCCCATACGCTTCCCGTTGCCGTATAACCGATATACGTCGCTGTATTAAAAGCTATCGGGCCGGGTGTGGTCTGCGAAATCGCCACAATATCCGTAAAATCGGAAACACTGATCCAATGGTGCGCTTCCACCACATCGTGCTGTATGAGGGACAACATGGCATATCCCCCGCCGAAACCGAACAATCCGATTTTAAAAAAGGTCCAGAACAGATTCAGATACAACTCCCAGTTTTCCATCATATTTTCCACCTCCGTTTGTAACCGTAATAAATGATTCCCCCCACTATCGCCAGCATCACCACATAGATAGGAGAAACACCCAATTGCCAAATCAATAAGGCCGCGGCTGCCGGTATCCATGCGCTTTTCCACGTAACGCCTGCCGATTTTCCCATGTTCCACAACGGAGCGGCAATCAAAGCCACCACAGCGGGACGAATGCCCTTAAACACCCGCTCCACACCGGGATTTTCCTTAAATTCGGTAAATACCAGAGCAATCAGTAATATGACAATAAACGACGGCAATATGATTCCCAAGCTGGTCACCAGGCTGCCCCGTTTCTTTTTCAGTTTATTCCCGACAAAAACCGCTGTATTCAAGGAAATCGGCCCCGGAACGGACTGGGCTATCGCAAGCATGTCAATAAATTCCCCCTCTTCCAGCCATTTCCTTTTATTGACCACTTCCCGCTGGATTAACGGAATCATGGCATATCCCCCTCCGAAGGTAAATGCCCCGATTTTAAAAAATACCCAAAACAACTGAAAATAAAATTTCATATCCTCTGTTTTTCTCCGGGCGGCAAAGATAAATTATTTTTATTTTTTACACTAAAAGTGTACATGGCTGCCCCTGATGTAAATTGTATAAAAACGGTTTCCCCCGTTTTTATACCGTTTATACTCTCAGCAGGCCTCTTAAGGTTCGGATGCCGACACTGTATTTGCAAAATCTTACAAACGTTCCAACTGATTTATAACAGAATCACACAATACGGTAAACCGGGCTCTGTTTGTATCACTGACAGGCTTCTTCGGCTGTGACTTGATGGTCAGCGGATTTACGGCCCTGCCGTTTTCATACACTCTGAAATCCAAATGAGGTCCCGATGACAATCCGGTACTGCCCACGTAACCAATGACCTGTTTCTGTGCCACCTTCGAACCGATTTTTATGCCTTTTTCAAAACGGGACAAATGCATGTAACACGTGGTATAAGTGCCGTTGTGTTTTATTTTCAGGTAATTTCCTCCTCCTTTGGCCTGAAAGCCTTTTGCAACGACAGTACCCGCACCGATGGCATATACGGGAGTACCCACAGGAGCGGCATAGTCCACGCCGTGATGGGGGCGGTATATTTTCAGTTTGGGATGAAAACGGCTGTTGGAAAAGCGGGAGGATATACGGAAATAATCCAGGGGAGCTTTCAGGAAAGCCCCTTCCAGACTGTTTCCTTTCTCATTGTAGAACAGTACTTCACCGTCCTGTAGAAAGGGGATAGCATAATAGTCCGTACCGGCATGGCGGAAGACAGCCCCCAGGATATTGAAGTTTGCCAATTCTTTCCCGTCGACACATTCCTGTTCATAAATGACCCGGAATTCGTCCTCTTTCTGTAAGCCGAAGAAGTCAATCGTCCAGCCGAATATGCGTGATAAATCGACTGCCAGCAAAGGGTCTGCCTGACAATCGACCATCGCATTCCACAAAGAGGACTGCACCTGTCCCCTCGCCGTTTTAGTCTTCCATTCCACCGGATTCTTTCCGAGTGTGATTTTCCCTCCCTCTTTCAGTTCATACACGATGTATGAACGGGGGTCGATTTCATAGACAAAATATTCCGCCACCGGCACACTGTCCCTGGTTGAAAAAACAGCATACGGCTGACCGCGCCGGATTTTGCGGACATCAAATATATCCTTGGAAGCGGCATTCAATTCATGAATCTGCCGCCCCGTCAACCCGTGGGCCGCCAGGATAACAGACAAACTCTGATTTTTTTTCACTACTCCGAAATCAACTTCATAATCGTTCATCGGAATCCCGTAACGGTAGACAATCTCTTCGACACCCGCAGAATCCACCACTTCCACCTCATCCAACGACTCGACTTCTCCTTTCCGATGGGGTAGAAATATCACCACTAACAATACGATTCCCAACGCAGAAGAAAAAATAACCTGTTTCCTTTTTGTCATTTCCTGTTCAGATAAAATTCAGCTTTCTATTTTTCTTATTTCCACACCCGTTCCTTTTCCACACCACAAACCAAAATGCTCCGATACCCACACATACGCCACCGATTCCGTAGGAAAGAAGAGGAGATATATGCAAGCCTTCGGGAGCAATACAGAGATAGGTGGTACACACACCCGTCATAAACAATGCCGGGATAAAGGTGACCCAATAGTTCTTTCCCTCCCCCACCAGCCAGACTGTCACCGCCCACAAGGTAAACACCGCCAGTGCCTGGTTGGCCCAGGCAAAGTAGCGCCAGATTTTACCAAACCCTTCGGCATCTTGTAAGCTGTATAATAACAAACCTACCGCCAGCAAGAACATCGGGATGCAGATCATCAGGCGGAGACGGATACTCTTCTGTTCGATCTTCATAAAATCGGCGACAATCAGGCGGGCGGAACGGAATGCCGTATCCCCGGAAGTCACCGGGGCGGCAATTACCCCCAGGATAGCCAGTATCCCTCCGACAGTCCCTAACCAATTGCGTGTAATGGAATCGACAATCACCGCCGCATTATTTTCACCCATGCCGTTTTCATGGTAAAAATAAGTAGCTGCCGCCGCCCAAATCAACGCGACAATGCCTTCCGTTATCATCGCCCCATAGAATACGGGGCGTCCTGATTTTTCCGACACCATGCAACGCGCCATCATCGGGGACTGGGTGGCATGAAAACCCGATATGGCACCACAGGCGATACTGACAAACATAACAGGAAAAACAGGAAATACCTCCGCATGGGGGTGGATGTTACGCAACCCGTCCCATATTTCGGGCAATGGCGGACAAGTCACGTATAGCATAACCAAAATACCGACAGCCATGAAAAGCAGGGCCATGGCAAAAAGCGGATATATTTTACCGATAATTTTATCTACGGGCAACAAGGTCGCCAAAATATAGTAGACGAATACGGTGATAATCCAAAAAGTCTCGTTCAGGCATCCGGGAGTCAGTTTTGCCAGTAATCCCGCAGGCCCTGCAACAAAAACCGCCCCGACCAATATCATCAATACAACGGTAAATACACGCATCACCTGTTTTGTTGTCATGCCCAAATAACGCCCGATGATTTCCGGCAGGCTCTCTCCCCCGTGCCGCAAAGAAAGCATACCCGCCAGATAGTCATGGGTAGCCCCCGCCAATATGCTCCCGAAGACGATCCACAAATAGGATGCCGTCCCGAATTTTGCCCCCATAATGGCTCCGAAAATCGGTCCCAACCCCGCTATATTCAGGAATTGAATCATAAATATCTTCCATCCCGGCAACGGCATGAAATCCACCCCATCGGACTTTGTCACAGCCGGTGTGGGCCGGCTATCGGGACCGAACAATTTTTCAATATAACGGCCATAGGTAAAATAGCCTGTTATCAGTATAACCAGACAAATTGTAAATGTCAACATTTTTCACGCACGCTTTTCAGATGCCGTCAATGACTTTTTATCTCTTTCTTCTTCCGCTGTTTTTTCTGTTCACCTTTACCGGTTTCTTCTCCACCTCCTTTTCCCCTTCTTTCCGTACCAGTTCATAATCCAGCTGACGGGTTACCAAATTGGCTTTGGCCACCTTTACCGTCACCGTATCGCCCAACTGGTATATTTTATGGTGATGCCGCCCTGCAATGCAGTAATTTTTTTCATCAAATTCGTAATAGTCGTCTTCCAGTTCGGTGATAGACACCAACCCTTCGCATTTCGACTCTTCCAGTTCGACATAGAATCCCCATTGGGTCACCCCGGATATGGTGCCGATAAACTCCTGTCCCAGTTTGTCAGACAGGAATTCCACCTGTTTGTATTTAATGGAAGCCCGTTCGGCGTTAGCTGCCAATTGTTCCATATCGGAAGAGTGCTGGCACATTTCCTCGTATTTGTCCTTGTTGGCGGACCGCCCGTTATCCAAATAGCGTTGCAACAAGCGGTGCACCATCACATCAGGATAACGCCGGATGGGAGAGGTAAAATGGGTGTAATAATCAAACGCCAGCCCGTAATGCCCTACGTTCACCGTGGAATAGACCGCTTTAGCCATTGTACGCACGGCCAATGTCTCAATCAGATTCTGTTCCGGCCTTTCCTTTACCTCCTGCATCAGTTTGTTCATGGACGAGGTAAGGGCTTTACGGCTGTTAAGTTTCAATCCGTAACCGAATTTTGCCACAAAGCGGTTGAACTCGGCCAATTTATCGTCAAGGGGCTTGTCGTGAATACGATAGACAAAGGTCTTTGCTTTACTTTTGTCTTTTACGTTACCGATTTTCTCCGCCACTTTCTTGTTGGCCAGCAACATAAATTCCTCTATCAGCTTGTTGGCTTCTTTCGATTGTTTGAAATAAACGCCCAACGGTTTGCCTTTTTCATCCAGGTCGAATTTCACCTCTACCCGGTCGAAATCAATGGCTCCGTTTTTAAAACGCGCCTCCCTCAGCTTCTGTGCCAACCGGTTCAATGTCAGTATTTCTTGTTTGTAATCACCCTCCGCCCCTTCTATGATTTCCTGTGCTTCCTCATAGGTAAAGCGGCGGTTTGACCGGATTACCGTACGTCCGAACCACTCTTCCAGCACCTGGGCCTCTTCATTCAGCCTGAAAACGGCAGAGAAACAAAGTTTTTCTTCGTCCGGACGCAAGGAGCATACGCCGTTCGACAGTTTTTCGGGCAACATGGGTATCGTACGGTCCACCAGGTATACCGAGGTAGCCCGGGCATACGCCTCTTTGTCCAAAACCGTGTCCGGCGTAACGTAAAACGACACATCCGCAATATGCACCCCTACTTCCCAAAGTCCGTCTTTCAACTTGCGCACGGACAAGGCGTCGTCGAAATCCTTGGCATCTCTGGGGTCAATGGTAAAGGTGACCACCTCGCGGAAATCCCTCCGCCGGGCTATCTCTTTTTCAGGAATATCCATGCCGATTTTTTCGGCAGCTTTCAATACATTGGGCGGAAATTTCACCGGCAATTCATACTCAGCCATGATGGCGTTCATTTCCGTATCGTTGTTGCCGGGAGCACCCAGGACTTCAATCACCTGCCCCACCGGATTCTTTTGTTTTTCCGGCCAGTCGGTAATCTTGACAATCACCTTTTCCCCGTTTTTGGCTCCGCCCAACTGATGAAGCGGAATAAAAACATCATACGGCATCTGCTTGCCGCCGGGCAAAAGAAAGGCATAGTTTTCCGACAACTGGATGGTGCCGACAAAGGTCGCCTTTTTCTTTTCCACAATCTCCACCACTTCCCCTTCGGGACGGCTGTTTTTCCTTCTGGCATAGACCAATACTTTCACTTTGTCGCCGTTAAGGGCATGCTTGAGGTTACTGAACGCCACAAATACATCCTCTTCACTTTCGTCCGAGATAATATAAGCCGAACCTTTTGCCGTCAATTCCACGACTCCGGTGATGTAAGACCCGATTTTTTTACACTTGAATCTTCCCGTCGACACTTCTGTCAATTCTCCGGCATCCGCCAGCTCTTTCAAGAGCTCAAATACCAGCCGTTTGGTATCCATACGATGCACATTCAGACTTTTCGACATCTGTTTGTAGTTATAACTCCGGCCCGGATGTCTTTCCATCAATTCACACATCGCCTTCCGCAAATCGGCTTTTCCTCTGCCCGCTTCGCCCTTTTTCTTACTTCTCGCCATATTATCACAATATTAATTACCCTGCTAAGTTACAAAAAAAAGCGGCCTTTCAGCCGCTTTCTTTTACTTTATCAATCCTTTATCAAATTTTTCTTTGACTTTGACCAGCATGTCCGTGGTCATGTTGCTTAGATTGTAGTCGGGTTTCCATCCCCATTCCTCCCGGGCACAGGTGTCGTCCATACTGTTGGGCCAGCTGTCGGCAATCGCCTGTTTTACCGGATCGACGTCATAATCCATCTTGAATTCCGGCATGTGTTTGCGGATTTCAGCAGCAATCCCTTCGGGATCGAAACTCATGGCAGCAATGTTGAAGCTGTTCCGGTGTTTCAGTTTTGTCGGGTCGGCCTCCATCAATTCTACCACGGCTTTCAGTGCATCAGGCATATACATCATGTCCATGTAGGTACCTGCTTTTACGTTACAGGTAAAGGAGTTTTTCCGGATGGCATCGTAATAGATTTCTACGGCATAGTCCGTCGTACCTCCACCAGGCAAGGTAACGTATGAAATCAATCCGGGGAAACGCACACTACGGGTATCTACTCCGAAGCGGTGGAAATAGTAGTCGCTCAACAACTCTCCCGTCACTTTGCACACGCCGTAAATAGTGGTATTGGAACGCTGCAAGGTATCCTGCGGCGTTTTATCTTTCGGGGTGTCTTTACCGAAAGCACCGATGGAACTGGGCGTAAAAACGGCACAATTGTTGTCTTTGGCGATATTCAATGAGTTGGTCAAAGCTCCGATATTAATTTTCCAGGCCAATTCCGGATTCTTTTCTCCCGTAGCAGACAAAAGAGCCACCAAGTTAAACAGGGTGTCGATATTGTATTTGCGTACAATTTCGATGTAACGGTCTCTGTCGAGCACGTCCAACGCCTCGAAAGGGCCGTCCTCTGCCAACTGTTTGCACTTTTCAATACTGATATCAGCAGCAACGACATTGTTGTTACCGTAAATGGATCTCAAATGTGGAACAAGTTCCGAACCGATTTGTCCACCAGCACCGACGATTAATATCTTTTTCATTCTGATTTGAAAGTTTAAAATTCTTCTACAAAAATAGGATAATTAAATATTTTACAAAGCTAAAAAATAAAATATTTTTATCTTTTTAAGTAGAAATTTCCAATCCTTTGTTCAGCTCTTCTTCATAATAACAATCAACTTGAAGATCAGAACGTTTGTAGGCCGCAACGGCCAATTCGTCACAACGTTCGTTTTCCGGCACTTCGGCATGGCCTTTCACCCAGACGAATTTCACCTGGTGTTTGCGGTAAATTTGCAGGAAACGCTTCCACAGGTCGGGATTTTTTTTCTTTTTGAACCCGTTTTTCTCCCAACCGAACACCCAGCCTTTTTCTACGGCGTCCACCACATAGCGGGAATCGGAATATATGGTAACCTGTTGCCCTTCCTGTTTCAAGGCTTCCAAGCCGATGATGACCGCCAGCAATTCCATGCGGTTGTTGGTAGTCATCCGGAATCCCGCCATCAACTCTTTCCGGTGGGGTCCTGCCATCAACACGACGCCGAAACCTCCGGGACCGGGATTACCACTGGCAGCTCCATCGGTATAAATGATAATCTGATGTGCCATTTATCTTCGTTTCGAAGGGATTATTTTTTTTCTTTTCCGTCTTTTTTCTCCTGTTCAGCCACCCCGTTTACCGGAATTTTCAATTTTTCGATGGCTTTCTGTATGTTTTCCTGCGTATTCTTGTCTTCCCGGAACGTGACCGTAACGGTCTGGGCTTTCATATCCACTTTGAGGTCTTTTACCCCTTTTTCATAAGGAATGTTTTTCTCCACTTTCGCCTTGCACGATTCACAATGCAGAGTCGCGCTATATACTACCGTCTTCGTTTTCTGTTTTGCTTCTTTCTTTTCCGCATACACTCCGGCATTGGCCAACATGACAATCACCAACGCCAAAATAAAATTCATTGTTTTCATCATTATCTGTTTTTACGCTGTTTCCAGCAAAGTTACAAAATTATTCCTTCAATCCCGGTCTATGCCGAAACGCACCCCGAGATAAAATTTACGTCCGTGGACAGGCCCCCAGATTTTGGACGAATCGAAATCCTTGCTCCAAGGGGCGTCGGCAGCAATAATGGGATGCATCTGCATGAAGTCTCCGATGTTTTCACAACCGGCATACAGGCTCCATTTCCGGAAAAATTTGCTTACCTGAGCATTCATGATGCGGAAGGATTCAAAGTCTCCCATCCCGTTGGGCAAACGTCCCGGACCGTTGAACTGGGCGGTGAAATCGAACTGCCATTTACGCATGTTGGTATAGTACGAAAGATTAAGCAACCCTTTGTAACGGCTCTGAAGAGCTGCCCGCATCAAACGCTTGCCGATAGTCGTCTTCACATCGTTGTAACGGTAAGCACCCACAACGTCCAAACGGGGTATCAATTCATATTTCACTTCCACCTGATAGCAGTTGGAATAGGAATCCCCGTCCAGGTTATAAAAATTCACCTTCTCCGGATCGCTTTCATTGTCCACCACCACCTGATGTGTGAAATCAGTACGATAGTAATCTAAATTTATATTCAGCATGCGCCCGAAGACAACAAATTTCCGGTTAAGCTGAACCCCGAAATTCCAGGCTCTCTCCATATCCAGTTTCCCGATTTCTTCCGGGTGTATCGCCAATAATTTACCATTGACATAAACCGGGTGGGCAGATGCCAGCAAATAACTATTATCCGCCAATACGTTGGCAGCTCTGGACCCTCTGCCGGCAGAGAGTTTCAGCATGGTAAAATCGTCGGGGGCATAGGCGACATGCAGTCGGGGCGTCACAAAACCATCGTATAAATTGTGGTGATCGTAGCGCACCCCTGCCATAACGGTCAGTTTGTCCCAGAAATGTCCCGTGTATTGGAAAAACGCGCCATACACCCGCTCCCGGCGGTCAAAATTGACCCATGGTGTCTGGACTCCGGTCTCCGCCATATAATCGTTGAAGCCCTCGCGATAATCATCATAGTTCATGGTCAATCCGGCAGAGTAGTTGTGATTTTCGGTATCGCCGAAAACCGACTGGTATATGTAATTGGCAAAGACCGTCCGCTGGCGCACATCATAATTCCGGCCTCCGTAGTAAGAATCCTGGTCATGGTCGGTGTAGTTCAGAATCAACGCCATACTGGTATTTTCATATTCGGGCATGAGGTAGCCCCATTTCAGAAAACCTTCATACCGGCGAGTATCGATGCCTATGCCATAAAGGTTGCCCGGCCCGACACGGTCTTTCATCTCTTTTCTGAAACCTTTCTGGCCTCCTAAACGGGTTTCGTCCAGCAATTTTCCTCCGAACTGAATGTTCCACATGTCTGTTTTATACTGCCAGCGGTTCATCAGATTGTATTGCGTTTTTTTCGGCATGTCCAAAAATCCGTCGTGGTTACCGTCATGCGCTTCGCCAAGCCAGTCGCCGTGTAATAACAGAGCGGTGCTCCATCTTTTATTCAACACGATGCCCGCATTGGCATTGAATTCGACCATGCCCTCGTCACTGACATAGGCATTTCCGAAAATTTTTTCACCTGTCAAAGGTTTCTTGTAATCCACACTGATTTGCCCGGCTATCGCCTCATATCCGTTGATCACCGACCCGGCTCCTTTGGAAACCGATATGGCACTCATCCAAGGCCCCGGCACATAGCTCAGCCCATACAAAGAGGACACTCCCCGGAAGTTCGGTATGTTTTCCGTCATCATCTGCACATAGCGCCCTGTCAGCCCCAGTAACTGTATCTGTTTGGCCCCGGTCACCGCATCGGCATACGCCACGTCTACGGAAGCATTGGTCGTGAAACTCTCCCCCAAATTACAACAAGCCGCCTTACACAATTCCTCTCCTGTGATCACCTGCTCTATCAAAGGGCCTTTGGTGCTCATAATGGTCGTATTGCCCCGTTTCACTACAGTCACCTCTTCCAGCAGTTCTCCGGCTTGTAAGGTGATTTCGAGATTTACCCCCGGATTTTTTACCAGAACGGTATCGGCACGATAGCCGATGAAGCTGACAACCAATTTCCCTACGGGATTCCATTTTATCTTAAAATATCCCTCTGTATCTGTTCCTCCCCCTTCGGAAGTCCCCGCCCAAAACACATTCGCACCGGGCAGTCCCACCTTTCCCTCCTCTGTCTGCTCCACCACCCGTCCCCGCACGTCCTGTGCAGAGGCATACACACTGATTGACATCAGTATCCCTAAAACGATATACTTCATATTTGTAAAAATTAAACCATTGAATGTCTGCGCCGCCACCATGAGAAGCCAAAAAATAACCAAACGATCTTAAACACCGTCTTAATACATCACGTGCAAAGATAGCACAAGCAGAAAACAAAATCAAATTTTACCCGGACCGAACACATTTGAATAAGTCCTGTTACCTTTGCGACGATTAAGACTGAACGGGCATGACAAAAGCCATTGATTTGACAGAGGGGAGTATTACCCGGACGATGCTCGCGTTTGCGGTTCCGATGATTATAGGCAATCTGCTGCAGCAGCTTTACAATGTGGCGGATACGCTTATCGTAGGGCAGTTCTTAGGAGCAAATGCATTGGCTGCCGTGGGGTCGGCTTATACCCTGATGATTTTCCTGACATCGGTTCTCCTGGGGTTGTGCATGGGCAGCGGAGCCGTTTTTTCCCACCGTTACGGAGCAAAGCAAACAGAGGTTTTAAAAAAGAGCGTATATGTTTCTTTTGTGTGGATAAGTGTGACAACACTTTTGCTCAATGTCGCCGTTTTTGTCTTTATACATCCGATTATCAGTATTTTGCAAGTCCCCGCAGAGCTGTATAGCCTCATGTACGATTATTTACGGGTTATTTTCTGGGGCATCGGGTTCACATTTCTTTATAATTTCTATGCCTCTCTTTTACGAGCCATCGGCAACTCGATGGTGCCGCTCTGGTTCCTTGCCGTTGCCGTTCTTCTGAATATTATCCTCGATTTCCTGTTCATCCTGTTTTTTAACTGGGGCGTCGAAGGTGCCGGCTGGGCAACCGTGATTTCGCAAGCTGTCTCCGCTATCGGATTATGCTTTTATACTTTTTTGAAGTTTCCGGAACTCCGGATAGGCCGGAAGGATATGCGCATGGAATGGAAAACAGTCAGGGAAATCGCTTCATATTCCGCCCTGACCTGTGCCCAGCAATCGGTGATGAATTTCGGGATACTGATGGTGCAGGGCTTAATTAACAGCTTCGGGACCACCGTCATGGCAGCCTTTGCCGCGGCTGTAAAAATCGATTCGTTTGCCTATATGCCCGTACAGGATTTCGGGAATGCCTTTTCGACGTTTATCGCCCAAAATTTCGGCGCCCGGAAATCCGACCGCATCCGCAAGGGAATCCGTTCCGCCATCACAATAACAATTGTTTTTTGTATTGTCATTTCTACCGGAGTCATCCTGTTTGCCCGGCCTCTTATGTTGCTTTTCGTACAACCTCATGAAAGCGGGATTATCTCCATCGGGGTACAATATTTGCATATTGAAGGCACGTTTTATTTCGGTATTGGCTGCCTGTTCCTGCTATACGGTTTTTACCGGGCAGTCCGGAAACCAGGCATGTCTGTAATTCTGACATTTATTTCTTTAGGCACCCGCGTGCTGCTGGCATATGCCTTAGCCGCCATCCCCTCTATCGGCGTCACCGGCGTCTGGTGGGCCATCCCCACAGGCTGGATTTTAGCCGACCTCACCGGTCTGCTCTACTACCGGAAAACCCGTCATGCCTACCATTTATCTGGTGAATGAAGTCGGTGGAATCATCGACACTCTTTCGCTCCCGGTAAATAAAAAGAAACAAATCCGTTCCCCGCAAAGTGAATCCGGGGCCTGTCTTTCCGATGGAGAAATTCCGGCATCAGCTTTTGCTGTATCATACACCGCAATCTCCCCGGTAAAACACCGCTCCTTCTTTTAGATACTGCCGTCATATAACCGTATCTCAACCGTCATCCCGCCGTTTCGAAACGGCGGGAACATAAGAAAAACACGAAAATATAAAGAAAGTGTCTATAAGAGACAGTAAAGAGATATTGTTTTATTATTAAACCTATTACGAACATGGCAATTCTATTTTCATCCGCTTTTCAGCATTTGAAGGGCAAAATAGGAAATCTGATTCTATACAACATCAAGGGACAAATCCGGATAAGAAGCCATACCAGGAAGGTGTTCAGCAAAAAACGGTCTCTTTTCCACTAAAGGGAAGACTTTGGGGAATATTTTCGCCTAAAATTCCCCCAATGTGCAGTAATAAAAAAATCAGCCACTTGACAAGTGACTGATTTCCTGAGGTCGGTAGCAGAGTCGAACTGCTTTACACGGTTTTGCAGACCGTTGCCTAACCGTTCGGCCAACCGACCCTTTGCGGTTTTGCGATGCAAAGATAGGGCAATTTTAATAATTACCAAAAAAAGAAAGAAATTATTTCTCCAGGGTCAAGCTTGTCGCAGCGACTTTTCCGCCAATAGGCGGATTTAATTTGGATATTTTGATTTTTACATGGAGAGTCTGGGGGAAAGCTGCATATATCGCCTCTATCATCCGGGTAGCTACATTTTCAAGCAAATGGGAATTTTTCATCATCTCCCGGGCAATGATTTCATAAGCCGTCTGATAGCTCAATGCGTCGGCAATCTGATCGGATTGAGCCGCTTTTTGACAATCATAACGGATACAAGCATACACGATGAACTTGTTGCCGACAATCTGTTCCGCTTCAAAACATCCATGAAACGCATAAAACTCCATGCCCTCAATTTCAATGATACCGTCCATTACTGTTTCTTATTTTACCAGGTATATATACAAAATGAAAAAGGACTGAAATTCAGCCCTTTTACATTACTAACTACTAACCTAAACCATACAAACTTATGAAAAACAATCTTTTCTAAAGACAGTGCAAAAGTAGCGGTTATTCTGATATTAAAGTATATATATTTGTGAAATATTCTTAAAATTACAAGCACTGTATGTTAAATATTATAAAATAATGTGTCACTCTCTCTCCCTAATCCCATTCCAATGTATCCTGTCCGGTTTCCGGAGGCAATAATTCAAAAATGACAGGTACTTCATAAGAAAGCGCAACCGGCTCTCCTTGCCAATAAACCGGTTTCCATTTCGGCATGTTCCGGATTAACCTTATCGCCTCTGCATCCAGTAAAGGATGTACTGGAGTAATCACTTTAATACTGTCTATTTCTCCGCTTTTCATTAATGTGAAGCGAATAATCACCGTTCCATCTATTTCCTCCTCAACGGCCTGTACGGGATAGCTCAGATGACTGAAAATATAATCCCTGACATTTTTGTAACTGAATGGCAAGGGGGAGGTACGGGATTGTACATGCTGCCGAAGTTCGAGCGAATCCGTACGTAATGTATCATTCACCCCCTCCGCTTGTCCCGTCAAAAACACCATCATAAATAAAAACAAGAGAATTGTTCTTTTTTGTATGGAATTGATATTCATGTTATTTTACTCTTACATCCCACAAAGATAATGCAAGCAGAAGGTAAAACCAAGCTTCACGGGCCTTTGACGGAACAATGCCCCGAAGAGCGGAATTATTGTTTGTTAAAATTATTTTTCGCAAATATTTTGCAGGTATAAAAAAAACATCTACATTTGTATCCGCAATCAGAACAGATCGCACGGGTTCTTAGCTCAGTTGGTTCAGAGCATCTGGTTTACACCCAGAGGGTCGGGGGTTCGAATCCCTCAGGACCCACAGAAAAAAGACTGAAGAGTTGAAAGGTTTAAAAGTTGAATAGGCTTTCCTTTCAACTCTTTTCTTTTATCCCTTGACAAATTTGTTCAGAATATTCTCCCGGGTTGCATGAAGGGAGGAATCCTATCTGAGAAATGTTGTTCCATCGTTCCGCTGCTTCCTTTCAACTCTTCAACTGTTTCGACCTTTTAACTTTTTCATCCTCTCCCATTGGTCAATAGGGAAAAAAGTCGTAATTTGCGCATTCAAAAATATAGCACAGAATAAGTAAATACAGATATGAAACATTTCTTTTTTTGGGGAGTTGCTTTGTTTGTCTTAGCTTCTTGCAACAACAAAAACACAGTTAAAATCAATGGTGAAATCAAAGGTGCCGACAAGCAAAGTGTTTATCTTGACCGGATTGACGTGGACAATATTCTCACGGTTGATTCTGCCAAGCTCAACAGTAACGGACGTTTTTCATTCAAAACGACGGTAACGGACCCCACATACTACATGCTCCGATTCGGAAAAAACGAAGCCATTACTATTGTGGCCGAGCCGGAGAAAGAAATAAGCGTTACCGGAAATTTCAACAAACTCAGTGAAAACTATCATGTGGAAGGTTCGGAAAGTTCTGCGTGGATCAAAACACTTATTCAGGAACTCCGCCACACCCAAAACAAACTGGACTCTTTAAGAAAAAGTTATGCCGCTTTGCCCGCAGACAACAAGTTCAGCGCCCAACGCAAAGAGTTGGAAGCAGCATGGGATTCCATCCTCATGAAACAAGTGCGTTTTTCACGCCATTTTATTATTGAACACGCCATTTCCCCGGCCTCTTATTATGCTTTGTATCAAAAAATTGATCATACAAATTTCATTTTGAACCCGGAAACCGACTTGCAGTCTTACCGGATTGTCGCCACTTCGATGAAGGCTTTGCATCCGGAGTCGCAATATACCAAAGCTCTACTGAACCATCATGACCAGATTATAAAGCAACTGAAAAACCAAAAAATCAGGGACATGATTGTAAATTCGGAAAATAACCTGCCCGAAATCAATTTGCCGAATGCCAAAGGAGATTCCGTTGCTTTAAGTTCATTACGAGGCCGGTATATCCTGCTTGATTTTACCGTACTCGGAGCGGAAGGCAGCGAAGCATACGTGAAAAGCCTGAAGAATATTTACAACCAATTCAAAGGGAAAGGGCTGGAAATTTATCAGGTTTGTTTAGACCCGAATAAATTGCTGTGGGAAGAGCTGGTGCGCAAATACGACATTAAATGGGTTTGCGTGCGTGACGGCGAGGGATTGAAGAGTCCTGCCGCTGCCGTATGGAACATACAAAACATACCTGCCAATTATATCATCAATAAAAAATACGAAATTGCCGGAAAAAATCTGACAGGGCAACGTCTGGAAGAGAGATTGAAAGATGTAATAAAATAATCCGGCATCCTATGGAAGAAACAGAGAAGGGGAAAAACATTTACTTTCTTTCGGACGCACATTTAGGTGCTTCCGTGTTGAACAACAACCGGGAAAGAGAGCAAAAGTTGGTGGGATGGCTGGAATCCATCCGGCCGCATTGTTCCGTTCTGTTTCTATTGGGTGATATTTTTGACTTCTGGTTTGAATACAAACGGGTGGTACCCAAAGGTTTCGTCCGGTTTCTGGCAAAACTTTGCGAATTTACAGATCACGGTATTGAAGTACACTTCTTCACTGGAAATCACGACATCTGGGCGTTCGATTACCTCCGGCAAGAATGTGGTGTAATTATTCACACCCACGATGAAAAATTCGTTTTCAACGGGAAGAAATTCTATATCGGTCACGGCGACGGCCTGGACCCGCACGACAAAGGCTATCTCTTTATTAAAAAAGTCTTCCATAATCCTTTTCTGCAACGCTGTTTCAGATGGATACACCCGGATTCAGGCATTGCTTTTGCCCACAAATGGTCGTCCCATTCACGCCTGAAAGGCAACGGGAAAATCGAGGCGGATGCATACCGCGGTTCAGATAAGGAAGACATCGAACTCTATTGCCGTCAGACGCTGGAGCAGGAGTATTTCGATTATTTCATCTTCGGCCACCGTCACCTTCCTTTAGACATCTCTTTGTCTCCAAAGAGCCGCTATATCAATACCGGCGACTGGATCACTCATTATACCTATGCCGTTTTTGACGGTGAACAGGTAACGTTAAAAAAATTATCCGAAGACTGAATATTTGGAAATTCCGCAAAAAAGTCTTAACTTATTATCGTGTTTGTAAAATCCATACCGATATGTTAGTCAAGATTTACAGCGGAGCCGTAACAGGTATCCATGCCCTACCCGTCACCTTAGAAGTCAACATCCTTAGCGGAGCCAAATTCATTATCGTAGGTTTACCGGATAATGCCATCAAGGAGAGCCAGCAGCGGGTGGACTCGGCCCTGCGGCAAATTGGTTCCCGTATTCCGGGCAAAAGAATTATTATCAACCTTGCTCCTGCCGACGTAAAAAAGGAAGGTTCTGCTTACGACCTGCCTTTGGCGATCGGGATTTTGGCTGCCAATGAAGAACTTCCCCTCCCCGATCTCCGGGATTATGTGTTTACAGGCGAACTCTCATTGGACGGCAGTTTAGTCCCTGTGAAAGGGGTGCTTCCGATTGCTATCAATGCCTTTGAAAACGGATTCAAGGGCATGATCGTTCCCCTGGACAATGCCAATGAAGCCGCCGTAGTGAAAGGGCTTCACGTGTATGGGTTCAGCCACCTGAGGGAGGTGGTCGCTTTTTTGAGGAAAAAGGAAAGCGCAACGCCCGTTATTTTCAACATCCGTCAGGCAGGCGAAAGCTGCTTCGACACCTCCTTTTTTGATTTCAAAGACGTAAAAGGGCAGGAAAATGTGAAGCGTGCCCTGGAAATTGCTGCCGCAGGTTCTCATAATCTGTTGATTGTAGGTCCTCCCGGCAGCGGTAAGACCATGTTATCCAAACGTCTCCCGGGTATTCTTCCCCCTATGACGCTGGAGGAATCTTTAGAAACCACTAAAATCCATTCCGTCGCCGGCAAATTACCGCCACAGATTTCACTAATAACCGCCCGACCGTTCCGGGCTCCCCATCACACCATTTCGGATATTGCCCTCATCGGCGGAGGCAGTTTCCCGCATCCAGGCGAAATATCCTTAGCCTGCAATGGTGTTCTTTATCTGGACGAATTGCCGGAGTTCAAAAGAAGTGTATTAGAAGTCATGCGCCAGCCTCTGGAAGACCGGAAAATCACCATCAGCCGGGCACGTTCAAGCGTCGATTATCCGGCAAATTTCATGCTCATTGCCTCTATGAATCCCTGCCCCTGCGGGTATTATAATCATCCAAGCAGGGAATGCACCTGCCCTCCGGGCGCTGTACAAAAATATTTTTCAAAAATTTCCGGTCCTTTACTCGACCGGATAGACATGCACATCGAGGTGGTGCCCGTAGAGTTGGACAAACTCAGCGGCTTCCAGGAAACCGAATCCAGCAGTTGCATACGGGAAAGAGTTATCCAGGCGCGCAGTATCCAAACGGAAAGGTTTAAAAACTATCCCGGTATCTATTGCAATGCCCAAATGAATTCCACACTGCTAAAGAAATATTGTCCGCTTGACACGGATTGCCTGACGCTATTAAAAGCAGCCATGCAAAAATTCGGTTTGTCGGCACGGGCATACGACCGGATAATCAAGCTGGCACGCACCATTGCAGACCTGGCACACAGCGAAAAACTTCTTCCCTGCCATATCGCCGAAGCCATACAATACCGGAGTCTGGACAAAGAGTGCTGGGGCAGATAAAAGTCAATCGCGCCTTATCAAGCTGCGGATTTCTCCGACAGGATAACTGTATTCCTTCCCGTCGGGATCTATCACCACCAGTTTGCTCTCATTTAAAAAAAACAATTCATCCAGGGCTTCGCCCAATACTTTCCGGGAGTGTGCATGCTGGCTATCCGGTCCGGCATCCGGTTTTTCCCTCACTTTCTGCAAAAACAAAAGTTGGGCAAACCAAATTCTCTTTTTGTCCCGATCTGTCAGTTCTTCCTGGTTGATATCCATGCCTGTCCTGTCTGATAAATAAGCAAAATTCGCTATGGCCCCGGTGTTGGCCGGATTCAACTGGTAAGCCTTCCAGTAAGATGCAATGGCTTGCTCTTTCTTCATGATATAAGTATATGACATCCCCTTCATCACTTCAAGTGCCGACAAAAATCTTTTATCCGGCGCCATCATCGTCTCGATTAACTCAAAGACAGTCAGGGCCTCACCACATGAACCTGTCCGGCACAGGGTTTCTCCATATTTCATTGCCAGATCGATATCGGTGGGATGACCATTTTTCCCGATATACAACGGATAGGCTTTGTTTAAAAACGGCAAGGCTGTTCCGTATTTTTTCTGTTGATATTTCACCAATCCCATATATTTCAAGGTAATCCGCGAAGAATCCGCATCCGCAAGCAAGTGTGCAAAAACCTCTTCGGACTCGGAATAGCGCTTATCCGTGTATTTCAATACCCCTAACGTCTGACGCAGGGGAAAAGAAGAGGGAGCAATAGAAATTGCCTTATTCAACATCTCGCTCAAAGAAGTGCAATAATAGGGCAGATAGTCTTTATATGCCAATATCACATTGGTTGCCTTAATGGCTAAAACCGTATTCTGTATATCTTCGTAAAAAGCTTTTTCATAGTAGTTCATCGCCTGGGCTATCAATTCCATTTCCACCAAACAGTCTCCAATAAGAGTCAGTAACATCACATGGGAAGAGTCCACCGCCAATTGCCTCATATATACCTCCAATGCATGCCCCGTCCGGTTATTTTGCTGATAAAGACGCCCCAGAGCATAATTCACCGAAAAATCAAGCGAATCTTCTCGCGCCAATTGTTCATACAGATGCAAAGCCTCTGGTTTATGTCCCGCTAAGTTTGCCAAGCGGGCAAGTGTCATGCGAATATTCCGGTTGGCCGTATCCCTCGCCGCCCATTCTCTGGCATAGCGATAGGCGTTATTATAACGCATCAGACCTTCATTTGCCCTGATTCTGTAAAGATATAAAGTTGAATTATCTGCGTTTCCCTGTTCCAGAGAATCCAGATAACGCAAAACCTCATTATAGCGTTTGTTACTCATTAATTTCTCCAATCGTCCCTCCCATGCGGCTTGGCCATATGACAACAGAGAACCGAAAAGAGCGATAAGGAAAAAGAAGCATTTCATAGGTAATCATTTGAATATGAGATACAGAAACAAATGTAAAAAATTATTTGCGGAAAACAACTAAAAATATAGTTGAAAAATTTCTTCTTTTTATTTTCCGGTATACTTCTTTTCAGGCAGCAAGTAAATTCATTCCATAAAAAAAGTGCCTGAATAAATCAGGCACTTTTTTCTTTCAGCTCCGGAAAGGCATTATACTCTGCTCAAAATATCTTCCAAACCTTCAAAATGGTTTTTATAATCTTCCAGACTACGACGAATTACTTCACAGGCTTCTTGCTTTCCGTATACGTCAACTATTTCCACTTTTTTATGTCCGTTTTCCCCATCCATTCCCGGCATATCCTTGTATGTCAGAAAATAATGTTTCAGACGGTCCACCACGACATGCGGCAATTCCGTAATATCGTTATAGCCGTGATATGTGGCATCGTGTTTCAGTACGGCGATAATTTTATCGTCCGCTTCATTTCCATCCAGCATCCGGAAACCTCCAATCGGACGTACCCGGGCTATAATATCCCCATGTGCAATAGTTCTCTCGGTCAGCACACAGATGTCCAGCGGGTCGCTGTCTCCGGAAATACCGGTACGCCCCGTCTGCTGCATACAATAGTCGGCTACCAGGTCCCCGCAATAACTTTGAGGAATGAAGCCATACAAAGCCGGAACAACGTTGGAATATTTCTGTGGCCGGTCTATCTTGATGTATCCGCTCACTTTGTCCAATTCATATTTTACAGTATCCGTCGGCACCATTTCAATAAAAGCGGTCAGCACTTCCGGGGCTTCATTTCCTACTTCCAATCCGTGCCACGGATGAGATTTGTATCTTAATCCCATCAAACGGGCTATCGGATCATTAATTTTATTTCCCATTTCTCTTTTAAATTATTTAGTATCTGTCGATAACAATTGTTTTTCTATACATTCTATCAGAATGTGAATGATTTTAATGTGTATCTCCTGTATCCTATCGGAATATTCATGCCAGGGCACGACGATGCATACGTCACACTTGTTCCGCATTTCCCCGCCGTCTTTTCCTGTCAGCCCGACTATTTTCATACCTTTCCGGCGGGCTTCATCTGTTGCTTTCAATATATTGACGGAATTTCCGGAGGTAGAGATAGCCAGCAATACATCCCCTGCCTTACCGTGTGCTTCCAGATATTTGGAAAAGATGTAGTCAAAACCGTAATCATTGCCGACACAGGTGATGTGGGCAGGGTCTGCTATGGCCACTGCGGGCAATGCTTCCCGGTCATGGCGGAAGCGCCCGGTCAGTTCTTCTGCAAAATGCATGGCATCACACAAAGAGCCCCCGTTTCCGCAGCTTATGATTTTCCCTTTGTTTCTCAAAGCCTCAGTCATAAGTCCTGCCGCAGTACGGATTTTTTCAATATTACCGTCTTCTGCAATAAATTCTGCCAACAAACGACTTGCCTGTTCCAAACTGTTCTGAATCAAATCCATATATTCTTTATTCATGCCCTATACAATAATCCCTCTTCTGTCTTTATGCAACGTCCGCACAGATAGCACCTCTATCCATAAAAAAGCCCGCACACAAGAGTGGATAGCCCTGCCGTATTAATCAAAAAAGTCTTTTACCTTTTGGAAAAAACCGCTTTTTTCATCCACCTTTCCCGGTTTAAATACAGGATTTTCCCGAAGTCCTTCCATCATCTTTTTATCATCTTTCGACAGATTCTTCGGTATCCAGACATTTATTTTCACCAACAAATCCCCCCTGCCGTATCCGTTTATATCCGGCAAGCCTTTGCCACGAAGGCGCAGTATTTTCCCGGGTTGTGTACCGGCATCCACTTTTACCTTCACTTTTCCTTCCAGGGTAGGGATTTCCACAGAACTGCCCAAAACAGCATCGGGGAAACTGACAAAGGCATTATACAACAAATCGTTTCCATCCCGTACCAATTGTCCGTGCTCCTGCTCTTCAATCAATACAATCAAATCGCCATTCACTCCGCCCCGCCGGGCAGCATTTCCTTTTCCTGATATGGACAACTGCATGCCGTCCCCCACGCCTGCCGGAATGTTCAACGTAATCACCTCTTCTGAGAGCATCACCCCTTCGCCATTGCAATGGGGACATTTCTCATTGATGATTTTGCCCTCTCCCCCGCAGGAAGGACAGGTGGAGGTCGTCTGCATCTGTCCCAGGATGGTATTCTGTACACGGGTTACCTGTCCTGTTCCATGACAAGTGGAGCAGTTGGAAAAAGATTTCCCGTCTTTGGCTCCCGTCCCGTTACAATGGGTATCAGCAACGTATTTTTTTACTTTTATTTTTTTCTCTACACCAGTAGCTATCTCTTCCAGCGTCAGTTTTACTTTTACCCGTAAATTAGTTCCCCGGTTTACATGACGGGCATGGCGTCCACCGCCGAATCCGCCGAATCCGGTAAAGCTTCCGAAAATATCTCCGAACTGAGAAAATATGTCGTCCATACTCATTCCGGCTCCGCCGAAACCACCAGCCCCACCGCCCAATCCGGCATGTCCGAACTGATCGTATCTTCTCCTCTTCTCTTCGTTACCCAAGACATCATAAGCTTCTGCCGCTTCTTTAAATTTCTCCTCCGCCTCTTTGTTGCCCGGATTTTTATCGGGATGATATTGTAAAGCCAGCTTCCGATAAGCTTTTTTTATTTCTGAAGCCTCTGCATTTTTCGACACACCCAGCACTTCATAATAATCTCTTTTTTCTGCCATTTCGTTTTGAATTAGACCACAAATTTACAAAAGAACCTTATATCCACAACAAAACGAAGAATGTCCTGCCCCTTCCGGCAGCAACTCCTTCGTTCTGTTCTCACTCCCCGTCTTCCTGTCTTCGCAAATTTCCAATCAAGAATATAAATTTATCACGCTTATTCTCCCACAACCACTTTGGCAAAACGCATGACTTTGCCGTTTAAAGTATAGCCTTTCTGTATGCAATCAACCACTTTCCCTTTGAGTTCGTCACTGGGAGCCCGGATTTTCGTCACAGCTTCCTGTTCGTCAGTGTTGAAATCCGCATGCATACATTCGATTTCTTTCACTCCGTTTTGCGCCAGAAAGTCCCGGAAGCTGTTGTAAATCAACTCTACTCCTTGACGTAAGGCTGCCACATCATCCGATTTTTCGATGCTGGCCAATGCCCGTTCAAAGTTATCCACCACAGGCAATATGCGTGACAAAAGATCTTCCCCCGCACTTTTTATCAGTTCGGCTTTTTCCTTTACGGTGCGTTTGCGATAATTATCAAATTCAGCGGACAAACGCAAATATTTTTCATTCATTGCAGCTACCTTTTCCTCCATTTCTTTCAACGGCGCTGCTTTTTCTTCCTGTCCGTCGATATTTTCCTGTCTGTCGGTCTCAAGGGTTTGTTCATCCTGAACGGTTTCCTTTTTCTCTTCCGTTTCTGTCGGTTTCTCTTTTTTCTCTGCCATATTTTGTATCTGAATTTAAGAATTACATGTTAATTACAATGGTAACAAAATTACGCAAAATCTTTGCCAATCCCAAAATATCAGAATCGTTCTGTCAATCTGACAGCCGTTCTTTTATTTTTACGCTTTCCCGGATTCTTAAGGTTCCCTCGTCTGCAAAACTATAGTAGTTATCTCCCGCGATAATCAAATGGTCGTGCAGTGTAATATCCAGAAATTCTCCTGCCGAACGGATTTTTTCTGTAATCACCTGGTCGTGCGGACTGGGAGAAGCCAGGGTACTGGGATGATTGTGCGCAACAATCAATGCACAGGCTTTCATTTCCAGCGCTCTCCGGAAAAGCATACGCAAATCCGTTATGGTGCTGGTCATTCCTCCCGAGGAGAGGCATTCGTTTCCTAAAATACGGTTGGCCCGGCTAAGGAACACTACCCAGAACTCCTCATGTTCCAAATCTTTCAGCAAAGGCGAAAAAAAATCATACGCCTGTTTACTGGAGGAAATGATAGCGGACTGAAGCACCTCTTCCTGCATCCGGCGGCGCCCCATTTCCATAGCTACGACAATGGCAGCAGCCTTGGCAACTCCTATGCCGTCGTATTTTTTTATCAGTTCATGTATACTGAGCCGGGCCAGATTGTTCAGTTCATTCCCGCAATCCGCCAGGATGCGCCGCGATATACTCAACACAGACTCGCCCACTTTGCCCGAACGCAAAAGAATGGCCAAAAGTTCATTGGTAGATAAGGCGGCTACCCCTTTCTGAAGTAATTTTTCCCTGGGTTTATCATCTTCAGCCCAAGATTTCATCGGTACAGATTGTCCACACATAGCACAACGATTTAATGTATGAACAATTTACGATTTTTCAGGGAAATAAAAAAGAGAATGATGGAGTTATTGTCCTTACACAAGTATAAAAAGAGATAGAGAGTGTCCAATGGACACTCTCTGTATATCCTAAACTGTAATAACTATTATGCCAGTTTATTTACGTGTAAAGCCAATTTTGATTTTAAGTTAGCAGCTTTGTTAGCGTGGATAACATGTTTTTTAGCTAATTTATCCAGCATAGCGGTAACTTTCGGCAATAATTCGACAGCAACAGCTTTTTCGGTCATATTACGCAATTTTTTTACAGCATTTCTCGTTGTTTTTGCGTAATAACGGTTACTTGCGTTTCTTTTTGCTGTCTGTCTTATTCTTTTTTCTGATGATTTATGATTTGCCATCTCTACAAATATAAAAATTCAACTTCTTTAGCTGTAGTCCGTACGAGAATCGAACTCGTGTTACAAGAATGAAAATCTTGCGTCCTAACCCCTAGACGAACGGACCATAATGCCCTTCTTATTTTTGTAGTCCGTACGAGAATCGAACTCGTGTTACAAGAATGAAAATCTTGCGTCCTAACCCCTAGACGAACGGACCATTGTTCGCTTTAGCGGATGCAAATATACTGCAATTTTATTTTATACCAAAAAAATACTTCTTTTTTTTCTATCGAATTTAGTTTGAAGGTTTAAGTGATTGTTATTCAAAAAGTCTTCATCCCCGCTCTGTTTTTTTACTTTACGTTTTCCCGATGAAAACGCTAATCACGTTAGCCCCTGCCGGAATTTCGCCAGACATCGTTTCCCCGTATAAAACTAAATCATTACTTTTGTCTTTATAAGGTAAAAGAAAGCCGAACGATATGGGAAAACTTTATTTGATTCCGACACCGGTGGGTAATCTGGAGGACATTACACTCCGGGCCTTGCGTTTGTTGAAAGAGGTAAATCTGATTTTAGCCGAAGACACACGGACTACGGCCAATCTGCTAAAACATTACGACATAAAAACACCTTTGCTGTCACATCACAAATTCAATGAACACCAACAAGTCAATAAAATTGCCGAAAGGCTGCAAAACGGCGAGGATATTGCCTTGGTCAGCGATGCCGGAACTCCGGGTATTTCAGATCCGGGCTTCCTGCTTACCCGCACTTGTGTGGAGCAAGGCATTGAAACAGAATGCCTGCCGGGGGCAACGGCTTTCGTCCCTGCATTAGTAAATTCCGGCTTCCCTTGCGACCGGTTTTGTTTTGAGGGTTTTCTCCCACAAAAAAAAGGAAGGCAAAAGCGAATGCTTGCCTTGGCGGATGAATCCAGAACTATGATTTTTTATGAATCCCCCTATCGTCTGGTGAAAGCACTGGAACAGATGTCGGAAATTTTCGGTCCGGAAAGAAAGGCTTGTGTCGCCCGGGAAATCAGCAAAAAATTTGAGGACTACAAACGGGGAACGCTGGCTGAATTGCAACACCATTTCACGGAGAACGGAGTAAAAGGAGAAATTGTCATGCTTGTTGCCGGAAAAGACTATGAAGAAAAAACTACGGAAGAAAAAGAAGGAGAGCTGTGTTAGCTCTCCTTTCCTTTTTCTCAGAAAACATCTTCCAGATTCAACTTGGCTCCCAATATCAATTTTAATTTCATCATCGCATCCGCTTTAATAACGACAGTTTTTTCCCCTCCATTACTAGTGGTAGCCTCCACCGAAATAACCATAAATTTGGTATCCTCCAGATGAAGGATGTTTTCCTCACTCAAAACAATCGGCGGCACCTCTTTTTCCTCTTCCGACGGAATCACATTTCCATTGTCATCAACTTCCGGTGCATCCAGAAAACGCTCTATTTTTACGGAATCGATACAATTTTTCGCTTCATCCAACAAATACAAATATCCGCTTCCTAACTCCAACGGGATTTGATTGTCAGCTATAATAACAATCTCTGCCTTTTTGATTTTATCGGCATCACTGATGTCTATATCGTCGATGGTGTCCCGGAAAATCAGTTTTTTGGCACTCAGATGAAAAGGGATCTCCACATACGCATCCACACTGGCTTTGCCTGTATTCAAAAGGGTCAACGACCGGGCCGGATCAGGTGATACAATGATTTGTCCACCATAAGTGATTTTCTCTTTCGGCGGTAAGGATAACAATTCTGAAATATTGGAATTGTTCACAGTATAACTTTGTGTATCTGCCACCTCTCCTCCATCGGGAATCCACCCCTTAAACTCCGGTTTGTAATTATCTTTTGTTTCCAGGGAAACATGTTTTCCGTTTTCACCATACGCTACAAAATTCATATCCACCTGCACCGGAACGCCCAAACCATAATTCCGTACAATCAAATCAACCCTGGGATTGGCAAAATTAAAACTTCCGGCAAAGTGATTCCAGAATTCCACATCCATATTAAATTCCCCTTCGTCTATCTCCACGTTCCGGGTTTTCATCGTTCCTTCCACCCGCGTGAAAGAAAAGTCTTTCATCCTGATGCCAATTTTCAAGTTTTGCTTACTTATGATTTGTCCCTGGGGAATAACGATACTGGCTTTGTATTTCAGCTGATTCGGTGCAGCAGTCATGTCGAATACCACTTGCTGGGGTTCCATAACAGTCCCTCCGTTTAACGGGCTAAAACTAAACATGGCTCCGGTATCTGACCCTACCTTTACATTCGTAAAGTCAATTTTTAATTTAAAAGGAGAAGGATAAGATTCATTCTGGCAAGTCACGGTCCCATAGACTTTTGTCAGGCTTCCTTCTCTAAAGCCGATAGGAACAGCTGTCTCTGACAAAATAACAACTGAATCTTTACTCAGCGACGATGAAATCTCCGGCACCTCGATGGTAAAATTTATATCCTCCGGCAAGTTTATCACCTCTCCCGCATCCAAGCTGGCTATATCTTTCTGAAAATGACGAATAAAAATCTGATTGTCTTTTTCAATAACGGTCGAGTCCCCGTTGTTTACCCGCTCTATCAATTTCCACACATCGTAATTTGCATATGCCAATTGCAGTTTATAATCCGGCTCCCAGTTTTTCACGCCTTCCAAATTGTCAAATTTCAATAAATCGGAATCGCCGCATGCAAACAGGAACAGAGTCATTGCACATAACCCTGTTTTTTTCAGAAACTTTACCATAGCTTATCTATTCAATGAGATGCAAAAATATGTTAATGACAACAAAGAAGCAAATTTTTCACGAACTTTCCTTTTTCCTCTCTCAGCCGAGACTTTTGGGTTATCGCTGCACCCGGTACTTTATCAAACTGCCGTTTTCGATGCCAGCAAACAGGTAGAAATCACCACTTTCTGCAAAGATGATGGAAAAAGGCGAATCGCCGCCGATAGGAAAACCTTTGGATAATCCGTTCTTCAAATTCAGCATGTACATGTTGCGTTGTGAACGATCCACCAAACCGATACGCACGTCCCCGTTGGAGAAGCGGTAAACATAAGGAAAATCCAAACTTTGAGCTTCCAGCTCTTTTTCATATATCTTTTTCCCCTGGTGGTTGTAAACAGTTACTTTCCCTCCGGAAGTGAAAATAAACTCATCCCGGCCATCACTATTTACGTCAGCCGCATTCATCCGGAAGCCTGTTTCGTAATCTCCGCACTTGATCTGCTGTACCTTTCCAGTGAAATCAACAAAATTCACTGTTCCCTTTGCATTGGCAAAAGCGATGCCTGTTTTTCCCTCTTTCTCAGTCAGATACAAAGGTGTGTTGTCCGGCAAATCAAAGACCGTCGAAACCCTCACCCGCTCTTTTCCTTTCCGATCCAATATATACAGGCGATAGCGATCCGCATACACAATATAATCTTTACCCTCTACCCGGAAATGTTCCACCGGACTCACAATCCGCTTATCGGATTTCAGGCTGTTCCACCCCTTTACCAATGCCCCTTTCATATCATACAAATAGACTTTTCGGTCGGCACAGGGAGCAAAAATACGATAGGTGCGATTGTTATCATAGTCAAATACGGTTATACCCTGTTCGCAGTCCGACTTCAACCTCAACGGAAATCCGGTGACGGGATTTCCGTTCCGGTCAATCAAATAGATGCGGGAGGAGGTGGAAAAAAGGTATTGCAGTTTACCGTTTTTCAGCGCATCGACCTGATAAACTTCACTGTTAATCGCCCCATCGATTTTTTGTTTCCACAATATTCTTCCCGAGTTATTCAGCAAATAGACGGTATGGGACTCATCCTGCACAAATAATTCGCGTTCCTGGGTGTTATGATTGACTACCGGCACCGGTTTCATACTCACTCCCGCCTCCAATTTGGTTTGCCACAAAATATGCGGACGCCGAGCGGTCTGCACCTCATCCGTACTGAAAAAAACGGTACTGTACAAAATGTCGCCTTCATTTGACCATTGCATCGCCAAAGTTGAAAAAGCCGATAATGCTTCCTCATTGGAAGAGATGTATTCTTTCAGATTGCCGGAAGCCACAAATTTGTAATAAGGCAATGTACGGGGCAATTCTGCAAAATATGCCAGGTTATATTTCGCCGACATTTTTGCTTTAACCTGTTTGAACCAATCGGCATCTTTGATGTAGTTCCGGTGTACATGGGTTTTTACAAAATCGGCAATCACTTTTTCAGAAGAAGCAAGTATCAGGTAATTATCCACAACCAACGCATAATTTGTCCGGATACCGCCAAAAATGTATCCCCAATATAAAGCTGCCAAATCAGCTACCGGAAATTTATAAAAAACAAACGACTGTTCGCGGTCGGCCTTATAGATGCGGCGATAGCTATCGGGGTGCACATTGTTGACCCGGGCATTTACCCCCAGGGCATTTTCTATCCATGAGCGGCATAACCCTCCGGATTTCAATCCCACAATGACTGCGCCTTCCGTTTCCCCGCTCGATTCATTAAAAGCCATGCTTACCAAGGCAAATTCTCCCTGCAAAAGTTCCTTCAATTCAGCTTCGGCATTTTTCCCCAGCAAGCGGGTACACTCCTGTTTCCGTCTTCGTATTTTCTCAATTTTACCGCTATCATACCGATAGTTGTCCAGTGCCGCCAGGTATTGTTTCAGATCACTCAAATTCAATAATAACAAAGATTGCGGATAAACGGGAATAATATTTTCTATGGAAGATTCTTTCGGATGCTGTGCTTCCAGGGTTTTCATGTAAGAAGCATTCATCCCGCTGTAATGCATAAATCCATTGAATGTCACCCCTTCCGTTGTCACATCCCCGTCCAATGCACCCCACTTAAAACACTGGGTGATGTCCATGCCCGGAAACATTTTTTCGGTCTGAATGAACATCGGTAAAAATTCGGAAAAACAGGCCGTATTTAAAAATACATTCATCCCGGCACCTGCCGAAAAATATTTGTTGATATTTTCATAGTGCACATTGATCTTCTTTCCTTCCGCTTCCCGCTCAAATTGTTTCAGTGCATCTTCTACATACAACTCGGAGCCAGAGAGCAATATCATGCCTTCTTCCACTGCATAATGCAACATTTTTCCTCCGATATTCAAACTATAAATCCGGTAATTACCGTATTTACGAACCTGTTCCCGGGAAACACGGAATACCCCTTTCAGAAATGTGACTATTTCACTTCGTGACCACACATCCCGATTGTCCATGACCCACAAAAAGACCGGTTTGTTTTTGCCCTCCAAACGGACAGCAAGAATACGGGACGTCGGAGCAGCAAAGTTAGCGGATATTAAAGTATCCACAGCTTTATACAGGGGTTCTTCCCGGAAATCCCGGATGTCGGAAGCAAAAGCCGTACGAATTTTTTCCGACAGCGAAGCTCCCGTATTCAGGCTAATCACTAACGCCGAATTGTCAGGAATAAAAGAATCTTTGCTATTACCAGCCAACTCCCCCCTCCTGTTGATATACCAAACAGTATAGGCAACAAGCCCCATCAATACAACAGCAGCAAACAACAATAACCCTTTCTTCATCACTCAAAGACTTTTGACAGCAAATTTAGAAAAATATCAGGAATCGGGAAAGAAAAACAAAGTGTAGAATTTATTGCCATTCCGAATTTTTACTTAATATTGCCATGATGATGAGTATAACTGACAAACAAGATCTGGTTTATTATTTGAATTGTACCGGCCAGGAAGAAGAGAAGTTGTTTCAATGTGCTGCACGGGTGAGGAATCAACACCTTGGAAATAATGTGTACTTGCGGGGACTTATCGAGTTTTCAAACATCTGCCGGAAGAATTGTCTGTATTGCGGGATTCGCCGGGAAAATTCCCCTCTTGTCCGCTATGAACTTACCGACCAGGAAGTGCTTGCTGCTGCGCGATATGCCTGGCAAGCAAAATACGGTTCCATTGTCATCCAAAGCGGAGAGCGGAATGACCGTTCATTCGTGTTGCGGATAGAGGCTTTGGTCAAAAAAATTAAGCAACTCACCAACCAGCAACTGGGCATCACCCTTTCTTTAGGGGAACAATGTGCGGAAACTTATCAACGCTGGTTTGATGCCGGTGCCCACAGGTATCTTTTACGCATTGAGACTTCCCGTGAATCCCTGTACAAGAAGATTCATCCGAACGATTCCCTCCATTCATTTACCACCCGTCTGCAATGCCTGGAGCATTTACAGAAATGCGGATACAAAACCGGAAGCGGTGTCATGATCGGATTGCCTTTCCAAACGACGGAAGACCTGGCCGACGATTTGTCATTTCTCAAAAGCATCCACATTGACATGGTCGGTATGGGCCCTTACCTGGAGCATGAATCCACTCCTCTATACACTTGCCGACAATCCTTGTTGTCCACAACGGAACGCCTGCGGTTAAGCATCCACATGGTCGCCTGTTTACGGCTGCTCATGCCGCACATCAATATCGCCGCAACAACAGCACTGCAAGCAATCAACCCATTGGGCCGGGAAAAAGCCATTGCTGCCGGAGCCAATGTTATCATGCCTAATATCACACCTTTCAGTAACCGGAGAAATTATAAGTTATACCCAAACAAACCCTGCATAGAAGAGGGAGCCGAAGAGGCTCTGCGGCTACTTTCTGAAAATATAGCAGCCTGCGAGTGCCGCATTGCCTGGAACGAATGGGGAGACCCGCAAAAAACCGGGTGCACTGACCTTGCAGCTAAACCTATTACCCCGGATGTACCAGAGAGCGGAAGGGTTCAAAAGCCGATAAAATAACCAACCCACCCAATATCGTAATAATAATTCCCGATACGCGGTTGATTGTTATCAGTACCCGCAATCTAAACTTTTTCCGGAAAATATTAACGATAGTCGATAAGGTATACCACCAGGCGCTTCCTCCCAGCACCACACCTATCAAGACCATGACTTCCGTAAAAAAAGTCGGAGCATCCCCGAATACCGATGTACCGGCAAAAACGGCCATGAAAACAATTACCGTCACCGGATTGGAAGCCGTTAGGAAAAAAAGAGAAAGAAAATCCCCTACCAATCCTTTTTTAGTAACCCGTCTGCGGGCTTTTATCTGTTTGAGCGGATTGTCAAAATAGATTTTCAACCCGACAATCAGCAGAAATATTCCACCGATTATCTGGAGTATCAGTTCGTGCGTCTGAATGGTATTGATTACATACCCCAGCCCGAAAGCCGCGACTGAAGCATAAAACAGATCGGCACAGGCCGCTCCCATGCCAGCAATGAATCCGGACAAGGCCCCTTTGTGCAAGGTTTTCTGAATAATCAACACACCCATTGGCCCCAATGGTACGGACACCATCAGCCCGATTAACATTCCTCTGAAAATATATACAATATCGTACATGGTCCCCAAGCGTTACAGTTCGACATTATCCGCCGTAAAGCGATTCAATATCGTTTCGTCGTTTATCTCCTTTGAAAGCGATTCAATGGTATTCATCGGCACATCAAAAAGATCCAGGATAAGCAATCCGTCCAGACACATGTTGAACTTCGGATCTATGTTGAAACCAACAATCCGGGCATTCAAGGATATGTATTTTTTCAACAGGACCGGCAATTTATCGCTGGAAGGCTCGATGTCCCCAATCATTTTATCCAACATGCCGATGTTATCATGTGCCGCCTGCAACATCACGTCTACGTCCGGATCTTTGGTTTCCACCCTGTATTTACACCGGGGAGCAACAAAGCACGCCAGTTCGTTATTGTAATGATTGCGGATGATAAATTTCATGATCAGCTCTTTTGATACTTCCGTATACTTCCCGCTAATCGTTACGGGACCTATCAAATAGCGGTATTCCGGATTTTTAATGAGGAAGTATAGTATCCCCTTCCACAATAAAAACAGAGGCAGGGGTTTGCGCTGATACTCTTCAATGATAAACGAACGTCCGAGCTCGATGGATTCATACAAGACCGGCAACATCGCCTTTTTTATTTTAAAAAGGGAATTAATGTAAAATCCCTTGATCCCGTAGCTATCCACAATATCTTTCCCTTTGCCTACCCGATAAGCTCCCACGATACGGCAGGCATCATTATCCCAGATAAACAGATGATAATAGTAAAGGTCGTATTCATCCATATCCACACTGCGGTTTGTTCCCTCCCCTACTGCCCGGAAAGTGACTTCCCGCAAACGCCCGATTTCATTCAGGATATTGGGTATCTTTATGGAAGGCGCACAAAATACACTGTAATTCTTCATGTCAAACAACAAGTAGTCTTCCATAATCCCCTGTACTTCTTTCGACAGGATTTCAGTTTCCACCGGCGGTGCTATCGGTGCTGCCTTGGGCGCTGCTTTAGGCGATTTCAGGAAAAATTTCTTTACCTCCAAGGAAGAACCCAACAAATAGGTCTTGGCTCGCAGAAATTTACCGTATTGTACCAAGTCGGAAAATGAATTCTGTGTTTCCACACTGATGGGATTCCCCACCCTCAATCTGACCACCGTATTTTTTTTATTCAGCAATTCGGAAGGCAATTTTACAGTGCGCAGCATCGGATGAATTAATCCGAGGAGATGAAACAGTAAGCTGTTTGAGCCTTTAAAATATACAGGAATCACCGGTACATTCGCTTTTTTTATCATTTTCAGCACAGAAGGCCCCCACTCTTTGTCTTCCACCATATTGGAATCCGCCTGATAAGCAGAAACTTCCCCTGCCGGGAAGAGCCCCAGCGGACGCCCTTCCGCCAGATGGCGCAAGGCTTCTTTTATTCCTCCCGTACTGGATATATTTTTATGGTTTTCAAAAGGATTGACCCCTAAAAAATAATCTTTAATCGGTTCGATCTTTTTCAGCAGGAAGTTAGCCATCACTTTATAGTCCGGCCGGATTTTGCTCAGCAATTTTATAAGGATGATTCCATCCAAACCGCCAAAAGGATGGTTGGAGATGGTAATAAAAGCTCCTTCCCGGGGAATTTTTTGCAGGTCTTCTTCCTTGATTTCAATGCTCACGCCCAGTTCTTCAATCAAACGGTCCAGAAAAGCATCCGCATCCGTGTCGTATATATTGGAATAAATCTTGTTGATTTTATCCAACCGCATGATATACATCACCAATTTAGCCACCATGTTCCCACCGAACCAGTTCAGACTGTCCGAGGCTTTCAGAAGGTCTCTCGATTCTATTAAGTTCATATCTATATGCTTCAGGATTGTTTTTTCCAGCAATCCTTCGTTATTTTATAATTATATCTTTCACTATGTCCTCCCCCAGTTTCGCATTCAGGGCCGATATCAGTCCCTCCTTCACCATCAGTAATTCGTTCCTGACAACTGCAGAAGTGAAACAGGCAATGAGTTTCCCATCCACCATTTTCAGGCTTTTCGTTTTGGAGGCAATCATTCTTCCCACCACTCCCGGCCATATCTGTGAAACTTCACACTCTTTGTATTTTTTATCCAACCCCATCTGCTTCAGCACCAGATTGACTACTTCATCCAATTTCATTGTTTTTCCCTGACTCAGCATGGTTTGAACGTATTTATACGGATAAATTTAATATTATTCTGCAAATGAACCATCTCCTTCCGCAAAAAACAATTTATATTCTACGTTTTGCGCTTTCAATATATCATCCAGATGCTGGCGGTTGGTGTCCGTAATAAAGACCTGTCCGAAAATTTCTTCTCCGACCAGTTCGATAATCCGTTTTACCCTCCCGGCGTCCAATTTGTCAAAGATATCATCCAACAGCAACAAGGGTTTTATTTTATTGGTCTGGTACAACCAGGCATACTGAGCCAGTTTGAGTGCTATCAAAAAGGTCTTTTTCTGCCCCTGTGAACCGATTTTTTTCACTGAATATTCATCTATGGTCAGACTCAAATCATCCCGGTGCACCCCCACCGAAGTATACCCCAACAGACGGTCTTTCCCCAATGCCTTTCTGAGTGCCTCCCTCATCTCCAGCTCTCCGGAGGAACTGTTATAGTTTAAAGACACCTGTTCTTTTCCGGAAGATATGAGGTCGTAGTAACGCTGGAAAAACGTTCTGAAATCCCGGATAAAATCGGTCCGGTACCTCAGGATTTTTTCCCCGCAGGCAACCAGTTGTTCGTCCCACACATCCAATATTGCCGAATCAATCTCCCTGCCTTCCGACGCCCGCAGCAGTGTGTTCCGCTGTTGCAAAGCCTTGTTGTAGCGAATCAACAGATAAAGATAATTCCGGTCACTTTGACTGATAATCCCATCCACCAATCTGCGTCTCTCCTCACTTCCACCGTCAATCAAAGCCACATCTTCGGGTGAAATCATGACCAAAGGAAGTAATCCAATATGTTCAGAAAGCTTTTCATACGCTTTCTGGTTCTTCTTAAAAACTTTTTTCTGCCCCCGCTTCACACCACAATACACGTCCACATCCTCTCCCTGCCTTTCGTATTTCCCCTGCAAGACAAAAAAAGGTTCGTGGTGGCGTATATTCTGGGAATCGGGCAAACCGAAATAACTTTTACACATGGAAAGCAGATACAAAGCGTCCAGGACATTGGTCTTTCCGACACCATTATTCCCGACCATACAGTTAAAACGGGGACAAAACGTAAAAGTAGCTTCCGCTATATTTTTGAAATTTACGATATGAAGTTCCTTTACAAACATTTAGCCTCTCATTAACGCTCCGTCTATCCGGATTTTCTTCCGGATTTTCCAACAAATCCGGGCGCCCGGTATTTTTTTATAAAACTATCAGGCAAAGATATAAAAAACATCACGGAAGCCTCCCGGATTCCGTCAAAGAAAAAACAAAAATATTTTTTTATTTTCATTTTCAGTTTTAAATTAAAAAGCTACTTTTGCACGTTATAAACAGAGTCTGCATATCCGCGTTACACCGGAGGACTTATAGAGTTGAACATTTTAATTCAGGTTTTAAAGCATATAACCATGTCAAAAGAAAAAAAACACGAAGATCAGTTCGAACACATTGAAGATGCATTGACGAGAGGAGAACAGTTTGTGGAAAACAACCAGAAAATGCTTATCAATGCCGTAATCGTCATCCTTGTGATAATCGGAGCTTTTTTAGGGTATCATAAATTCATCAAGGCCCCTAAAATTGAGGAAGCCTCCAGTCAGATATTCGGAGCCCAGAACTATTTTGAAAAAGATTCTTTCAATCTGGCATTGAACGGCGACGGAAATATTTCCGGTTTCTTAGAAATCGCCGACAATTACGGTTCCACCCCCGCAGGAAACTTGGCTAAATATTACAGCGGACTTTGTTATCTGTATTTAGGCGACTACGACCAGGCTATCGTTTACCTGAAAAAATTCTCATCAGACGACCTGTTGCTGTCAAACATGGCTATCGCCAATATCGGTGATGCTTACATGCAGTTGAAAGATTACAAAAAGGCTGCCGAATATTATGCCAAAGCAGCTTCTTCCAAACTGAATGATTTTTCTACCCCGATATTCCTGATGAAAAACGCTTTGGCTCACGAAAAAGCCGGAGACGCTGCTTCTGCCTTAAAGGTATATGAAAGAATTGAAAAAGAATTTCCAAATTCATCCGAAGCCCGGAATATTGAAAAATATATTACACGAGTTAAAACAAATCTTAAAAAATAGAGGAGTTCTCAAAAAAGTGCCCCATCCGGGGCCTTTTTTTTTGCTTATGTGTTAGCTTTGTGAAAAATTACAACTAACATGTCTATGAATAAATATATTTTCCTCTGGCTTTGTTTGTGTTTCTCTCAGATACTTTCCGCCCAATTTCTAAATGTCAACGGTTCGCTTGTTATCGATAATGCCAGCAGCGAAGGCGCGCGTATTGTCGTTTTGAGAAATAACATTGAACTCGAAAAAAGAGAGATCGGGAAAAGAGGCCGGTTCGATTTAAAGTTCGGGTTAGGTGCCGATTATAGGCTCTTTTTTGAGAAAGACGGATATGTGACCAAAATCGTCAATATCAATACCGATGTGCCGGATGAAATCATTCAAAGCAATCCCGATTTCCCTCCCGTAAAACTGATTGTTACGCTGTTGCCTCAGGTAGATGGTGTTGATCTCAGTATTTTTGACCAGGCAATTGCCAATCTGAATTACAATTACGAACTGGACGATTTTACATTCGACAAAGAATATTCGGCCAAAATGAAAGACCGGATTGCCAAAACGGAACAGGAAATAAGAAGGGTATTGGCACAGAAAGGTTCGGAAGCCTTGGCGCGCGAACAACTTTTTGCACAACTCACCGGTAAGGGAGAGCACTCTTTCACCCAACACCACTGGCAAGAGGCAATCGAACATTGGACCAAGGCTCTGCAAATTAAACCCGATAAAAAGGAATTGGAAGAAAAAATTGCCATAGCCCAAAAAGAATATGAGCGGGAAGAGGCTGAGAAAAGTGTTGCCGCACAAAATGCACGCACCTATAGAATGCTCATTGCATCCGGCGACAGTCTTTTAGCCGTAAAGAATTACGATGCCTCTAAAGAAAAATTTATAATGGCAAAGACGTTACCTCTCGCCGACGAATACCCTTCCCAAAAAATAACGGAAATTGATGCTATTCTGGACCGGTTGGCAAAAGAAAAACAAGCAGAAGCAGACTTACAGGCCCGGATAGTAAAATACAAACAAATCATTGCGGAAGCAGACCGGGAATTTCATCAGAAAAATTACGACACTGCCGAATCCAAATACCAGGAAGCCCTGTCTCTCAACTACGAGAAACAATATCCGGAAAATCAACTTAAAACGATAACTGCTATCCGAAAAGAAGAAAGTGACAAACAGAAGCAGGAAGCCATATTAATAGCCCGCTATAATAAATTAATCAGTAGTGCGGATAACAGTTTTAACAACAAAGCCTACGAAGAGGCTGTCGGCTTGTATACACAAGCCCTCAGTGTAAAACCTGCAGAAAGTTATCCCAAAGAGAGGATTGCCCAAGCAGAAGAAGCCCTGAAACTTCTCAGACAACAGCAACAGGAAGAAGCTGCACGCAAACAACAAGAAGAGTTACAGAAAGCCCAATTAATGGCACAATACAAACAGATCATTGCAGAAGCCGATGCGGCATTCAAAACCGAAAATTATGCCATTGCCCGTACCCGGTATACGGAAGCCGACCAACTCCAAACCGGCGAAAGTTACCCTAAAAACAAGATAAAGGAAATTGACAACATTTTCAACTCCGGCAAATACAAACAGCGGTTGGCCGAATTTAACCACAATAAAAAGTTAGCGGAACAGGCTTTGGCTGAAAAAAATTATGCCGGGGCAAAGGTGTATTATGAAAAAGCAGCTTCTATCCTACCGATAGATAAGGAAGAAATACAAAAGAAGATTACGGAAGTTAACAAACTCATTGAAGCTGAACGACTGGCACTCCAAAACAAAGAGTATCAAAACCAGATCGACAAAGCCAATCAGGCTTACAAAGAAAAATCCTATGCCATTGCCAAATTCTATTACCAAAAGGCACTGGAAATCAAGAAAGATGACAGATATGCCAAAGAGAAATTAGGCGAAGTCGAAAAATTAATCAACGAAAGGACCGAAAAAACTGTAGAACTTTAAGTTTATCCGCTTGAAAACAATGAAAAAAGGATTTTATCTACTCTTCGGATTTCTGCTTTTCTGGAATGGGATGCAGGCACAATATTACCGGAACAACGACAGCGGCTTTTTATTGGGCATCAACGCGGGTTATACCTATCCGCTCGGCGATTTCGGCAAAATCAATAAGAACGGATTAGGTGGAAATTTATCCGCCAAGTATTTAATCAACCGGGTTATCGGCATCGGACTGGAAGCGGGTTACCACTCCTTTAAAACCGACATTGCAGGCAATGACAATGTAGCACAGGATTACAAATGCAATCTGATTCCCTTCGTCATGGAAGCCACGTTCTATATCCCGACTTGGGACCGTACGTTGCTCCCCTATTGCGGTCTGCATTTCGGAGGTTACATGACTCGTATCAAAATCAATCAACAATCTAATTTGTACGGAGATCCTGCAATATCCAAGAAGCTAAACCTTTTTTCTCCGGGTGTCGGTCCAGATATAGGTCTTCTGATTGAATTAAGCGAATATGTCAAATTGGATTTGAAAATCAAGGGTGATTATATCCTCAACATAAAAGACGAGTATAAAATAGACGAATACACCCAAGGTAACATCGGATTCAACAAAATCATGAATCTGGGATTCAGTGTCGGACTGTTATATACGTTTCAATAAATGTTCTAAAAAGCAATTCCGCCCGCTCAGGCGGACGGAATTAACTTTTTTATAAAAAAACCGATATTACTTCACTTCCCAGGTATCTCCGCTGTTCAGCAGGTCATCCATACAATGAATATCAGAGATTTTTTTCACTTGTTCAATTTGTTCGTCAAGCGCTTCATCATAGGTATGGGCCTCCACCTCACGGATTACCCCCAAGGCTACCGGAAATTCAGGCGCTTTCATATTTACCAGCATCCAATGCAGGAAGGGATTCGGGTTATGCGCATCGTGCACCAGAATATCATCCACCGTTACCCCGTTTTTACCGATTTCCACCACTTCCAGTTTTCCGGATTTATCAAAGCGCAGACCTTTGTCTTTATTCTTTCCGAATATCATTGGCTTCCCGTGCTGTAAAATCAACTGGCGATCCTCTTTCAATTCTTTATCGGTTATTGCCGAGTGTGCCCCGTCTGCAAAAATGACACAGTTCTGCAATACCTCCACCACCGATGTTCCTTTATGCTTCACTGCCGTTTCCAAAACTTCCGCAGTCAATGCCACATTTGTGTCGATGGAACGAGCAAAAAACTTACTCTGTGCACCAATGGCCAGCTCGCCCGGATTAAAGGGGTGTTCTATCGTTCCATAGGGGGATGTTTTGGTTTTCGTACCCAACTTGGTCGTCGGTGAATACTGTCCTTTGGTCAATCCGTAGATTTCATTATTAAAAAGCAGAATGGTCATATCCACATTCCGACGTATCACATGAATAAAATGATTTCCACCGATAGCCAGCGCATCTCCGTCTCCGGAAATCTGCAATATATTCAATTTACGGTTTGCATTCTTGGCTCCGGAAGCAATGGCAGCCGCCCGCCCGTGAATGGTATGAAATCCGTAAGCATTCATATAATAAGGAAAACGGGAAGAGCATCCGATACCGGAAATAATCGCCCAGGATTCTTTGGGATAATCCAATTCCGCCATGGCTTTCTGAACAGCCATGATGATACCGTGGTCCCCGCATCCGGGACACCACCGCACTTCCTGATCGCTTTTAAAATCTTTTGCTGTATACATGAGTTGAATGATTTAGAATTAATTAAAAAGCTGTCCCACCTTTTCTTTGACTTCTGCCACTGTGAAGGGAAGTCCGGCCACTTTATTGCATTGAAGGAATTCAAATCCCGGACATTTGCTTCTCAGATAAGCGGCAAACTGCCCCAGATTCAATTCACAGACGATGATTTTCTTATACCTGGCAAATATCTCCTTCGTATTCCGGGGCAAGGGATTGATATAATTAAAATGAGTCAGACTCACATCTTTCCCTTCTTTCCTTAACTCTTTCACTGCAGAGTACAAGTGTCCGTATGTACCGCCCCAACCGACAACCAGGACTTCTCCTCCCTCGGAGTTTCCATACACTTCCTGTAAAGGAATAGCGTTGGCAATACGGTCCACTTTGGCAGCCCGGAGGTCTGTCATGACCTGATGATTTTCGGGTACATAACTGATATTACCTGTAATATTCATTTTTTCCAATCCTCCGATACGGTGTTCCAGGCCTTTCGTTCCCGGAAGCGCCCAGGTACGAGCCAAAGTTTCCGGGTCACGGGCGTAAGGATGATAGTCATCTCCCTCTTGGGCTATTCGAAGTTTTATCTCCGGCAGTTTAGCCATAGAAGGAATCAACCAGGGCTGGGCTCCGTTAGCCAAAAAACCGTCTGTCAATAAAATAACGGGAGTCATGTGTTCCAATGCTATTTTACCTGCCATAAAAGCATAATCGAAGCAGTTGCCGGAAGTGCTGGCAGCAATCACCGGCATAGGGCTCTCGCCATTGCGGCCATACAAAGCCTGCATCAAATCCGCCTGCTCTGTCTTCGTAGGCAAACCAGTAGAAGGACCGCCACGCTGCACATCCACTATCACCAAAGGCAATTCAGCCATCACAGCCAAGCCACACGCTTCAGTTTTCAATGCCAGACCGGGACCGGAAGTTGTCGTAACAGCAAAATTACCGGCATAACTTGCACCGATAGCCGTACAGATTCCTCCAATTTCATCTTCCGCCTGGTAGGTCTTCGCACCCAAATCGCGGCGCAATGCCAACTCATGCAAAATATCGGTAGCAGGAGTTATCGGATAAGAGCCACAAAACAAAGGCAATCCGGCTTTCTCCGCAGCCGCCAGCAATCCCCAGGCTGTCGCCTTGTTTCCGGTGATGGTGCGGTATTTCCCCTTTTCTATGGCAGCCGGAGCCACTTTAAAATGAACAGCCAAAGCGTGTACGTTGGCAGCATAATTATATCCTGCACGCAACACCAATTTATTGGCAGCTGCAATTGCCGGCTTTTTGGCAAATTTCATATCCAGAAATGCTTCGGAATGTTCTACGGAACGTTCAAACATCCAGTAAGTCATACCCAAAGCAAACATATTCTTACACCTTAGCATGGATTTCTGATCCAATCCCGTCTCCCGCAATGCTTCCATCGTCAGTTTGGTTATATCCACCGCTACGACATTATAATCATCCAGCGAATGATCAGTCAACGGATTAACGGTATATCCTGCTTTCTCAAGGTGTTTATCCGTAAAAGCATCCGTATCGACAATAATGGTCCCTGCTTTCTTGGCCCACCGCAGATTGGCTTTCAAGGCTGCCGGATTCATGGCAACCAGCACATCCGCATAGTCGCCCGGTGTGGTCACATGTTCTTCACCAATATGCACCTGGAAGCCGGACACCCCGCCGACAGTTCCTTGCGGTGCCCGGATTTCTGCCGGATAATCCGGAAAAGTAGATACATCGTTTCCAAACAAAGCAGCCGTATCCGAGAACTGTTGTCCCGTCAACTGCATTCCGTCACCGGAATCGCCTGAAAAACGGATGACGACATCCTGTTTTTCGATCACTTCTGTTTCTTGACTCATGATATAAATTATGTGATTATTTTTGGATTTTAAAACATGATAAAGGTAGCTAATACTATATTCTAAACAAGTTTAGCCGCTTTATTTTTTCTCCTTCCATAACCAGCAGATTATCAAGTATCAGAAGGTCAAAAAAACGTCATTTTTTATAAAAAAGTTCCCTTTTCATGACGAATTACGGAAAAAAAACGTCATTTTCCGAAAAGGTTTGCGGTCGGCTTGAAGGAAACGGAGCAAGAATGCCGCAGGAAACACTATACCAAGTCCCACTCTCCTCCATATCTCCTGTATATCTCCTATATTACACCTGTATGCGGCGGACCGAATAATTATAGGAGCAGTATAAGAGACATAGAGGAGAGAGCTACCTGACAGCAAGGTTCTACGGAATTTTTACTATAATTATTTCCTAACATGAAAAATTATACTTATTCTTGCTATAATTATATTTTCATCCGGAATAAATAAAAAGGGTTTCCGACAGGCAGCAGTGTGTGTTGTGTGTGTCAAAAAGGAAAGGATACTGCCCTGCCGGAGAACCCTTTTAAATTTCATCTCCGCTTTTTTATAAATAGGTTCCGGACAGGCAACCGTGTCGTTGTGTGTGTGTCAAAAGGAAAGGAATTGCTGCCCATCCGGAAAACCTAATTGAACTGTATATCAAAACATATTTTCTATCATTATAATTTTACCGCCACCTGATTTCCGAATATTTCCGCCGGTTCCGTTCTACAAAAAGCCAGTCTGTCTGTGCCGTACCGTTCCACCCCGGCCAATCCACGCAACCGTCCAGGTTGATGTCATGAAGCAAGTCGTAACGGTACCCCTGCAACTCCGACGGGAATATATCCCGAAGCGTCACACAGTTCGGGTCAGACAAGGATACCAAATAATTCGAATCCAGAGACCCCACGGCAAGTAACCAAACTTCCCTCCCTTGGCTGCCCTTTTTCGTCATGTGATAATTCATATTGTTCAACACTCCGCCGGAAACATTCTTACGATAAATGTTCACCGTGTCCGTAAAATCAATATAAGCGGAATTCGCCTTGTGTGCATTATTCACAAAACGGTAAAGACGGTTCGTCATTACTCCCAAATGATTACGGTGACGAAGAGCAACATAACGCTGATTAGCTCCTCCACCATGAGCATTGCGAATTCCCACGACCGTATCACCCGTCCAACGGTCCGCCAAATGACCGTCAGAAAGAACAAGGCAACTGTCACGGGTAACAAAATATGAAGGTTTTGTCATCCTGGCTATGGAATCTATAGGATCACCATACGATATACGCAATTCCACCTCTATCCAGTCTATGACATTCAACCCCGCTGGAAGCAAAGGCAGGGAAGACGGAAGACGCAGACTGTCACGCAAACGACCCCAGTTGCAATCATTGCCCCAGGCCATAGACATGTTATTCTCGTCAAAAACACCTTCAAGAAAGACCTTTCCTCTAAAATAACCCGTATCCAGACACGTCAGTGTCAGGTCATACCAAGGCGCATCTCCCTGACGGTCACAAGCCACGTCACGCGGAATAAACCAATATGTGCCCGTATCCTTCAACCAAAATACCGTATCCATGCCCACAATACTGTTTATTCCCAAAGCAGGCAAAGACCACAAAGGCTGACCTTCTGTCAGTACTACTTTCACCTGTAAGCTGTCTCCAACGGATAAATTCTCCTCATGACTATTTATCGTGAAGGTGTCACTCTCCGTATGACGGACAAGAACATCCACTTTCGGGTCTACATGACGCCAGATTGTGTCCCGATACCAAGCTTGCGAAACATCAGGAACCACCCAGCAACCATGAATATCCCAGATACCTTGCACCTCATAAACCAAACACGAATCCGCTCCTCCCACATCGCCCCAATCCACACGCAACTGGAACAAGCCATTGGCTGGTATCTGACCTTGACTTTTGCTGAAAGACAACTGTGCCACATCCACTGTCCCGCCTTTCTTATAGCGTTTCTGCAAAAGAACAAGGGAATCTATCCGACCCGCCGGACGAAGTTGCAGTTTTAAATCAAAAGCCACAGAACCGCACGATACGGAAGAAGAAACAATCTCTCCGGAAGGAAGGCTGTCCACACAAACACGGACTTCGTCCGAACGGACCTGACAACCCAATGTATCCGTGTATGCACAATATACCCGGTAACAAGTATCACTATGCAAATCTCCTTTCTGAAGGTTTCCATCCAGTCCCCGATCGTCATCATTCACATAAAAATGTCCCAAACCATCGGGAAGAGGATTTGCCTGATTATCAATAAAAGGCTTCAAAACCTCCTGACGCAAATTGACATGCTCTAAACACGCCCCTACAATCCAGGGCCCGCTTACAAAACTGATATGAGCCGGAGTATCCACTCTGACCGTTACCACTGTATCCGGAAGCAGCCCTGTACAGCTGCTGTTCATATCTTTCAGATAATTTCCTTGATAAACAGCAGATTTATCCGCCATGAAATGAACCACAGTATCCCTGCCATACATCAACAAGCCGTCTGGTCCGCAAATTTCCGAAGCCAAATCGCCACCTGTCAATCTGTCCACAATCTTAACCAGCCATGGTCCCGTACCATCCTCTACATGGATATCTACAGACACGGTATCCCCAAAGCAAACCCGCTGACTATGACCAAATCCCAACACCGGACGCGGAGATAAAAGAAGATGGAACGAAGGAAGGTCGTGAGTACGCAAACAGCCCGGACCATCCACCACAGAAACAATGTGATACGTACCCGAAGCGGACAATAACAAGGTATCTTCCCTCTGTGTCAGATTTTCCCGGAAAATTTCAGCACCGGACTCCAGGCGATAGCTATAACTCCAGGGTAAGTCCCCCTTATCCAGTTTGACTACAAAACGACCGGGCGTATTGCCACACAACCGAAGTGTATCAGCCGAAATGCTGATTTCGCTATAAGTATGTACCCGAAGCAACAGCGTATCACTGTAAACACCTGATGAATCACAATGGTTATAGACATGACACCAAATATGCGCACTGTCATACACCGGCGTCATGGGATTGATGACTACTTGGCCCGTACTGCTGTAGTCCGGCATAAAATTATGTCCCAAAGACTCCGTCAGACCCGTCTTATAACGAATCATCCAATCGTAATTCAACGAACCTCCCGTCGAAGAAAGCGATAATTCGTATTTAGCACCCTCACAAACCGTATCAACCAAAGGCAAATTGTTCTGAAGCACAGGCACCGTATCTACCCGCAACCAGCAGGCATTGGTAGCAATGATTTCACAACCGTTATTCACCCGGCAGAAATAGTAACCGCTATTCTTCGTCAGCAGAGGGATACACACCGTATCGGCATTCGATGCTACGGGCAGTGTATCGTTCTGATAATCGTAGAAATGCCAGCTGTATAACATTCCGGGACGGTTATCATGTTTAATACGAATCACCGTATCCCTGTCGCTCTCCGCACAGACAACAATCTCCCGCACCGGGTCTTCCACTTCCGCCCGTTCATTCACTCTGATGCGTACCTGCCTGTAATTTGCCGGTTTGGTCGGATCCTGCAAATCCCATTGCGGACACTTGTTGGTGTACCAAACACGGAAAGTATAAGCCGTATTGGATGCAGACAGCGGACCGTATTCTATATTAGCATCCGTTCCGATAGTCCGTACTCCTCCGTCCACATATTCCCAACGATAGCTTACCCGGTCGCTCGGATTGGTTATGATATACAAATTCGCCATCCGTCCCTCACAAAGAACGAGCGAATCGGGCGTCAGCCCTTCCACCCGGACGGTATCGTCCACATACAAATCGCTGATGTCTTCCCAAATGGCAAAACAGCCCGAAACAACCTGCACGGAATAATGTCCTTCATCCACCGAATCTACGGCAGGAATGACATAGCTCAATCCGTCATACCCCGTATAGACACCGTTCCGGTACCATTTCACCGTATCCGTGCTGCTGACTTCCATTTCGTAGAAAGAACCTTTACACAAGGTGTCCGTCTTCGCCTTCACAATGGTCAGTGACGGCGGAAGTCCGATTTTCAGTTCGCAGGTATCAGTTAAGGTATAACATTCATTCGAAGCCACACATACATATTTCCCCGCCATTTCCGCAGTCGCGTCAGGCAGTTCCAACACCTGTTCCGTTCCCAAAAGGGTTGTATCCCCCAGCTTGTACCATTCGTAAGCCGTCGCATAGTATACCGCTTCCATCCGGACGGTCTGTATGGTACCATCGCAAACTGAAATATCGCGATTCGGTTTCAACTCCATTTTCCGGCGCACTTTCACTTCCATGGCTCCCGTTTCCTCCACTGTCGCACAGCTGTTGCTAACCTCACACCAATATTTCCCGTAATTTCCCGGAGAAGCCGAGATAATCTGGTAATAAGGTTCGTCGCTGTCTTTCAACAAACGGGTAACTCCTGCACCGTCCCTTTGATACCACCGATAATTGAGGCGACAACCGTCAGCTATCACCGTAAAATCGACACTCGAATCCTGACAGATATAAATGTCTTTGTTCGGATGGAAATAGGTGATATGCACGTCGGCTTCTTCTATGATTTTATAGGTTCCCTTCATCGGGCGTTCGCAGCCGCTTACCGGGTCACGACCCACGACATAGTATTCGTAGCCGTCATTATCGTTCCGGCACTCGTCACACGGTTTACCCTCCAGACCGTTCCACTCCAGCCCTCCACCTGTTCCGGGCAATATCTGTCCCGTCGGTTGCCCGTCTTTATACAGCTCATAGTCTATACCGGTTTTACTTCCATCCAAGGTCAGACGTCCTTTCGCATCGTCCGTATAGCAATAGGAAATCTTATTGCCCGTCAGATTAAAGCGCCGGATGCTGTCCGCCTGTATCATCGTCACTAAATTCGCCATCGGACTCATACAGGCATACTTGTCCGTGAAATATCCTTCCACCCGATAGATTCCCGGTTTGCGGATTTTATCAAACGTCAGGGGTTTGCCCGTACCGAATTTTTCACTGACAACGGTATCGTTGCGATACAAGACATACCGCACCCTCTCCTGGCTACCGGACAATTCCAAAGAACTCGTCCCTTCCCAACAGATATAATTATTGGGAACTCCGGAAAGAACAAAAGGCAAGGGCAAACTGTCAATAATCATCTGCACGCTATCCCGGCTCATACATCCCGTATGAATATTCCTTGCCACGACATGATAATAGCCAGAGTCCGTCTGCAAATCCGTAAAGACCAAATTAGATCCCGTTCCGGGAAGCGTTTCCGCTACAGTTCCATTGGGAAGTATCAGCGTATATTCAGCATCTGTGAGTGTCGGAGCATTCAGCGTAATCTGTCTGCCTTCACCACCCTCACAATAGCGCACTTCTGCCAAACGGAGCGGAGGTACCGGGCTCACTTTCACAATCACACTGTCGGACATCATTTCCGTACAACCGTTTTCCGCTTTAATGCGGTAAATACCGCTCTGGAATACGCTGTCCGTTTCCAAGCGTCCCGGTCCGTAATAAGGTCCTCCTATCTCTGTCCCGTTCTGCAACAGATAGTATTTCACTCCTGCTTCGCTATTCGCCAAATGGAGACGATAGCTTTCCCCCTGGCACAGACGAACCGTATCTCCCGGATTTTCCACAGGATAAATCACCGGCGGATAACCCAGACAATAGCTTCCTTCCAGCTGTTTCCGGCAACCGTCCGCCGGATTAACGGCATAAGCGCCATAGCAGCCTACTTGTGTCTGTGCACTGAACTGGAGTTCCGGTGCCGGACGATAGGAGGAAGTCAAACTGTCCACCAAGGCCTGTCCGGGCAATGAATAGAGGTAATAATTTATTCCTGCCTGCCGGCTGGAGACACTCAACACAAGACTGTCTGCCACACCATTCGTCATACAGACATCCTGTCCCACAAGCTGTTTAGTTTCCGGAACGGTTCCGGCAGCAAAATATTTCTCTGCGACCAATACTTCACAATCGCTTCCTTTAAACTTCCCATATACCTTGTAACGTCCTGCCACAGCATAGCGCCCTCCGGCAGCAGGCACAATCTGCAACTGCTGTCCCGTTGTCACACCAACCGCTTGCCCCACCTGGGTTTCCTGGCCGCGCAGCTCAACCACCAAACGATATTCCACACCGGCTTCACTACTTGCCAGCCAAATATCAAACCCTTCATTACCGCAAAACAGATCCTGCCCCAAAAGCGTCTGTGAAAGCGGAACATTATCAGTCGTTACCGCCAGACTGGTCAATATCGTATCCTTGCAATGATTATGAGCGTGCAGGTAATAAGTACCGCTCGCTATTCCGCTCCCCCCCACGGTATCCCAAACAAGAGTCGGATTTCCGCTGTTACCGGCTAACGTATCACTGCGCAACAGCCCTTTTGTCAGGTAATAGTTCCATCCCGTTACACTGCAACCGTATTTCAATTGCACCCGTCCTGCCTGTCCGAAGCAATAGCTTCCTTCCTGGCGCAAATGGCACGTATCCAATTGGTTGTATATCGTCACACTGTCCGGCAACCACACACCGCATCCGTTACCGCTTTCCGCCCATACTTTGTAAATTCCCGGTATCTCTTTCACGCCGAAACTCAACGCACTGCCGGTACCCCGAAGCGTATCCCCCCGCTGAATGACATTATAACGATACAGGGTATATTTCACGCTATCCCCGTCACTTCCGGTCACTTTTATTTCCGCTTTCTCGGAACAAGCCGTAACGACAGGATAAAGCGTCGGAGCTGGACGACTTACTATTTCAGGGCGGTGAGTCATGATAGCCCGGCATCCGGTTTGCAGATTTTCCGCTTCAACATAATATTTTCCTGCTATTTGTGGCTTAAATCCTTTATTCCCTGGACCGAACAACGTATCAACAGCCACATCGCCCGTTTCTTTATACAAGATGTAGCGCACCTCTCTCTTCATGTTGCTCAAGGTGATGGCACATCCGCCCAGAGATACGCCTCCGCTCATACAGTCCACACAATCGGTTATCGTCACGTCAGCCGGTTTGTCCGTAATCTGCAATGTCGTATCCAGATACAACCCACAACCGCCGCCCTGGTATTCCGCATATACACGGTAACTTCCGGCAACATACTGCCGTTTTCCGAAATCCACGCTGCCTCCGGTCCCCAAAACAGTATCCAAAGAGGAGATTGTCAAGCCCTTTATCTGTTGCAGAACATAATTCACGCCATTTTCCGAAAGCGGCAAACTGAACGTCAGGGAATCCGAAGCACACGAAGCCCCCTCCTTGATTTCCACCGTCAAATTCCGGATAGGCTCGTCGCGGTGATATACCTGAACCGTATCGTAGGCTATACATCCCGGGAATACCCCTTTCCGCTGTTTTTGCAACACATACAATCCGGCACGATACGGACCGTCAAACCGGTCCTTTCCTGCCGCAAGAGTATCCAGTGGTGTCATATCAGAAGTACACAACACATACTCCGCTCCGGAAGTCACTCCGGAGAGACGCAAAGAAACACTGTCATCCGTACCGCAATAAGTAAAATCACCGATAATGCTGTCCACCGGTGCCTCTTCACGAAGCACGACGCAGCTGTCCCGGGTAGGACATTCCGAATTTGTGTCCCGAACTGTCAGGCAATACTCACCCAAAGGCAAAGGCTTGACGGTTATATCCCCATTCATCCGACTCACCTCTATCGGATTAGCCAGGGAGGCACTGTGAATCACATACTCTTGCGAAGCACTCATGCCGCTCAATGCAATCCACCCGCTATCCGCCACCGTACAGGCGCTGTAATCCAACCCGAAACCGGGCAACAAATGGGTTGCCGGCATGCTGTCAATAGTATGATAATTGGAGCGGTGCACACAAAGCCCGTCTGCCGCCACTACATAATACGTACTGTCGGGCGGGACATTCGTAAACGTGTACCTGCCTGCCGTCACTTTCCCCGTCCCCAGGGTATCGCCTGAAGTGGAATAGAGTGTATACACGACATCCGCCTGATAGTGGTCCAGGTAAAGTTCACCCGTTACATTGGCACAGATCAGTGTATCTCCGTCCAGTTTTACCTCATCGGGATAGTGTCCCGCCTTTATGTCCAGCGGGAATACCGCCTGACAATCACCCAGGGTTGCCTTAATTTTATATGTACCGTATTGAGCCGTATTCAACGTCCAGCCCATGACACTGCCGTCTCCTGTCAAGAGGGCATAACCGGTAGCCGGAACGGCATTAAAATACAATTCATATTCCGCATTATTTTGTGTCGGGAACTTTATTGTCACCACACTATCCGCACACACATTGCCCGTGAAAGAAAGCGGCGTCCTGTAATCGGGCGAAAGTTTGGCTTTCACCTCCAGTTCCCCGTTCATCACCAACTGCGTCCCGTTGTCTGCCAAAACCCGGTAAGTGCCCGTTTTATGCAATCCGTTAAACCGCTGCGGATAGCCGGTTCCTATCATCGACACTTCCGGCTCCACATTGACGTAATTTCCCGTTAAATCCTCCTTGCGCTGCAGGATGTATTTCACCCCGGCTTGGGTACTGTCAAGACCGATACTCACACCGGAGTCATCGCTGACGTCACAGAACAATGTATCCCCGACAATGGTAAAAGGTTCCAGTATTTCACAAATGGTTACTGTGTCAGGCGCCTGAAGCCTGCAGCTACCGACTTCGGCTTTTACGACATATTTGCCCTTCGGCAAAACACCCGTATAATATACCGTATCGCGATAGAAATTGCCCAACGTCCCGACATAACCGCCATTCATGGCATACAGCTTATACTGCACTCCCGCCTGGGCATTCCAGGCTTTTACCGTAGACTGGTTATCCGTGCTCCCCATTGGGAAACAGGCATCGCCGGCAATATTAAAAGGTACCGGTGTATTCCCGATAAATATGCGGTCGGTCAGTATCTTCTCGCATCCCGTGTCCTCCCGTTTCGCCACTACATAATACTCTCCGATATTCCGATAGGTCGTCCCGAAAACAATATTCCCCGGTCCCATGGCTGTGGCTTCCGCAGAAATCAGACCATTCCGGTTCCGATATAACGTATACCGGACTCCCGCCTCTCCATTCTTGACGCCAATGGTTACCGGCGTCTCTCCGGCATCCACACAATAGGAACCTGTACCAAACAGCGGTCTGTCGGCAGGACTGTTTTTTACGTTTATCACCACGCTGTCTTCCATCTCCGTTTCACAATCCCCCAGTTTTGCTTTCACGACATAAGTCCCGGTTCCATAGTTCCCGGTAAACAATTGCGGTTCTGTATCCACGCCCTGCAATACCGGAAGCAAAGGCAGATTCGGACGCCGTTCCACCCAATAGGAGACTCCGGACTGGCTTCCCGACAGGTAAATGGTATCCTGTTCTTTTTCTCCCCGGCAATAGGTTTCACTCTCCGAAACCGTATACGCTTTGGGTCCGACACGCACTTCCTGCACAGAGGAATGCACCGCACACTCCCCGTAGGCATTGGTTTTGACAGCTTTCAACCGATAATAACCAGTCAACCCTGCAATATTGGCCACGGTAAATGTCAACGGATTCCCCGTCCCCACTTGCTGCGTTGCCGTAAGTTCCTGATAGATTCCGCTCCCTGTCCGGTCATATTCCAAAACATAATATACTCCGTTTTCAGTTGAAGGCAAACGAAGAATGTAATCATTGCCTGCAACACATTGCAAACCCGTATCCGCTAAACCGGGACGCTCCGGAACAGGCAAGAGTTGTATATAAACAGAATCTTTTTCCGTGATTCCTCCGCTGGTGACCGCATAATGCAAATAACCGTCCGTATCCTTCCGGTAATTCCTGAGCCATTGCCCCACGGCTATCTCCTGACCGTTTTCATACCATTTCGCCGTATAATCTCCCGTTCCGCCGTCATACCACCCGAAAAGGTTCAAGGAATCAGTGGTACAAAGCCGGATCGTATCTACGGATGTCAGTTGGTCTTCCAGACGGATATCCACTTTCAGGGGCGTACCCGTCACAATTACATTTATCAACGCCCGTTGTTCACACCCGCCCTCTTTTACGGTAACGGTAAACGATTCACCGCTCTGCAAGGGGACAGTTTGCACCGTTGCCTCGTTATTCGCCCCGGAAATCTTAGCGGCAGGCTGCCACTCAATAACCGGAGAGGATGCCCCCGTAATGTTTACATGCAATGTTGCCTGCTCACCGTTAGCTATTGTCATCGGCGATACGACACTAATCGTAAACTTGCTTTTACGGATTTCAACCGTATCCGACAGAACGGAACAATGCAACGGCGTACGGTCTGTTGCCTGCACGTAATATATTTTCTCCTCGGAAGGTACATCAATCGTCAATCGTCCGCTTACTCCGGAAAAACGTCCGAACGTATCCACCGGACTTTCTTCATAAATCACATAATCCAGATCATTTCTCAATCCGTTTATTTCAATGCGGTGAAGAGAAGTATCCCCCTCGCAATAGATGTCATTTCCTGTCAGGACGGGACGCGCAACGGTCTGCTCTTTCACCTGCACGGTGTTGCTTTCCCCGCTTTCACATCCCCATTGATTCACAGCATATACCGAATAATAACCGGCTTTCAGATTGTTCCATTCCGGCTGTGTCGTAATGCTTCCCGGGCGCTGGTGGTTATTGAGCAACAGATAAGACGTATTGGCTTCCGGCTGTTCCACCTGCAATTTCACATAACTTGCCGTACCGGCACAATAAACCGTGTCACCCGCCGGTTTCAATACGGGCAGAACAGGCAACTCCCTTCCTGACACATTTACCAATCCCTTCATAGTCTCCCGGCAGCCGCTGATTCTGTTTTCTGCCACAACTTTATAATCGCCCTCCTGCAATCCGCTCCACACCAACGTATCTCCGGTACCGGGACGTCCGGCACTCACCACCTCATCCCTTGTCGGAGTCACTTTATACAAAGTGTAAATAATGTCCGCATTGTCTTCACTGCCTGACAACGTCAGTTCCGCCCCACGGCTCCCCCTGCAAAAAGATTTCGTCAGTTTTAAATCATAAACCACCGGCGCAATATCCCCCTGTATCGTCACGTTTCCCGGCATACGGAATTCGCAATGATCCTCATCGTCTTCACCTGTGACATAATAACTACCCGCCAAATTGTTTTTAAATACTACCGGATTGCCCGCCGGTCTCACGTCTTTTCCGTGAATCATGGCTACGACGACATCGTTCCGGTACAAACGGTAGAGGGTCGACGTGTCCGAGCCATTCAAAGTAATGACCACCCCGGAATCCGCATTCATACAATAGCGTCCCGAACCTTCCAATCGGAAAGTATCGGGATGGGTCACCCGGATTTCGGCACATTTCCTCTGCGCCGGATTACAGCCATTATGAATCTCACAACAATATACCCCGGCAGTATCCACAGTAACGTCTTTCAACTGGAGCGTATTGGAATAGCCGTCTGCTATGATACGCCCACTATGTGTCCACGTAAAACGGATTGGAGCTGTCCCAGTCGTTTGTACAGAAATAGCCTGATTTACCCCCTGGCACAAAGTCATGTCCGCAAGGTTTCCCTCATTCAGGACAAACCGGGCAGGTTGGGGCACCGTCAGGCGGAAATTGCCCTGTATGTTTTCGCCGCATTCGTTGTAAAGATGCAAGGTGTAAACACCCGCCTCCGCCGGCGTGACACTATCCATAGCCAATGTTGCAGTGGTACTGCCGTTAATTCGTACCGCATCGTCTTTCACCGGCACGCCATTCAGATACCAGCGCATACTGTCCACCGCCTGTGTAGTGAGGACATCCGCTTTCAGCTTTAAATCCGTACCTTCACAGTATTTTCCTTCGGAGTTGATGACATCGCTCTCCACATAAATTCCCTTTAGAGAGATGGATGCTTTATCATGTACCGTTACGTTCCGGGAGTCACTCACAACCGGAGGCAAACAGTAAGAATTATCCACATGGCAGGTATACAATCCGGCATCTTCCACCCGCATTACTTTCTTCAACACCGGTCCGGTGTAAACAGTCTTTTCCCCGTTCCGATACCACACATAATTCATCGTACCCGTCCCTGCGGTCAGTTTCACCTGTAAAGTCAGTGATTCTCCGGCACACAACGTTGTATCGGAACCAATCATTTCTATTTCCGGTTTTTCTTCTATCACTACCCGGATCAGATGGCTCGTATCGCCTCCGCAATGATTCTCCACCACCCAGGCATAGTATTCGCCATCGTGCGATTTATCCATATCGGGAAGCAGAACGTGCTGACCGGTACGCCCGATGTCCTGCAATTCATACCCCAAAGGATTGGACGAACTGAAAACCACTTTTTTCAGGGAAGAGGTGTAGGTACCTCCACCACCGATTTCCACCCGGAATTCTGCCGTTCCGTTTTCACACACATGGATTACCGTATCGTTAGAAAGCACATAGGCCGGCACATCCACAGGCAGGAAGGTGCTGTCGGTAATCGTGCCACACTCATTGGTTACCTCTACTTTATATAATCCCTCCGCAGACTCACTCTCCATTCCCACGGTAATACCTGCCCCATCGTACTCTTCTCCCGTCAATAACACTCCGTCTTTATACCATTTATAGGTCAGTTCCTTGTTGTTCAGCGAAGCCACATATACCGCCAGTTCCGCAGGCTTGCCGTACAGACACTGTTCCCAATCCCGATTGAGTTTCGTAATCAATACGGGTCTTCCCCCTACACTGACGCCGAACGTATCGGAAACTTGTTCCCCGCATTCGTTGGATACTTCACAAATATAAAGTCCCTCGTCCTCGACAACCGGAGGATTGAATTTCAGTACGGCAGTCCCCAAGCCCGACACATGGCTGCCGGCAGAGGGAACAAATACCTCAAACTGGTGATCCACCATCTTTTTCCAGGTATAACTCAGTCCGCTTCCCTCCGCATCCACGAACAACATGACGCTGTCTTCGGCACATCCCGCAATATCCCCGCTGCTCTGGTCGATAATCCGGGGATGCAGGCACGACTGGGCATACCCGTCCTGTTTGCCGCTTTTGTAACCTCCTCCGGATTTCACCAATACCCGACAACTGTCTTCCGCCATACAACCGTTTTTATTCATCCGGGCATACACCGTAAATTCATCCACCACAGGTCCGTAAACAAAAGGCAGGATGGAGGTTTGAGAACGGATAAGATCCTGCCCTACATACCAATCCAGATTCACGGTGTCGGAGGTCGTTGCACGAATATCGGTCATAGCCCCCTCGGTGGTGTAATAATCAAAAGGCAAGTCCACCTGCGGCCGGTAGACAACGACACGAACGGTATCGTATGTGGTACACTGTTCGTTGGAAACCGATACTACATAATTCTGTGTAGCAGAAGGTACTGTAGTGACAACTGACGTATCGCTCTTTCCGGAAACTCCGGTCCAGGAGTATTTATATGTTGCTCCTGTCGGGCGCCCCACCTCGCTATCGCGGGCATCCAGAACAATAGAATCGCCGTAACATATAATAATGCCATCTGCAGGAGAGCCGATGTGGGCTTCGGGATAAGGCACTACTTTCAAGTGAACAGGCTCCGCCATTTTCATCGAATCGTTGCGCAAATCCGTCACTTCACAATAGTAATATCCGGTATCCGCCACGGTAAGATTATTCAAGGTCAGGACTGTGGTATCCGTCCCGAGACTCACCGGGGGCGTCCCTTTCTTTTTCCACTGATAACGGTATACACTCGTCCCTTTGGTTTTGATAGTAAACGTCGTGGTACCGCCTTCACACACGACCGTTTCGCCGGTAATCGTACCGGGCTCAAAATAGATAGCCGACTCCGCATAACCATCCTGCCGCCCGCTCCGATAACTATCTGAGGAACGCACAATCACTTTCACCCGGTCTGAAATTTCAGCTCCCTTAAACTCTCCCACGGCTTCGTATTCCGTTGTAACAGCAGGTGTTTGAGTAATGGACAAACCCGTACCGATATTGACCGGACTACCGCCCGACACCAACCGCTTCCAGGTTATTTGGCTTAGGTTTGTGCGCGCAGTCAATTGGACAGAAGTTCCCTGGGTAATATAGATATCCGGTCCCACGTCCAGAACCATCTGTACAACATTGACCTTCTTGGTCTTCGTATCCGTACAAACACCTCCGTTGGTTCCGGTAACCGTATAGATCATTGTCTGACGCGGACGAACCGTCATAGTGTCCGTGGAAGCTCCCGTACTCCATTGGTATTTCTCAGCACCGGAAGCCGTCAGTTTCACAGGCTCCCCCGCAGCCACCGTGTCAGCAGTCGAAGCGATGGAAACTGTGGGTTTTATCACTACTTTCAGGTCTATCGTATCGGAATATTTTTTCACCCCGGACATCAAGTCCGTGACCTCACAATAATATTTGGAAGCATGGCTTTGCTGTATGCCGTCTATTTTCAAAACAGAAGTATCTGACAACGACAGTGAAGGAGCATTCATTTTGACCCATTTGTAAGCATACACACTGGTCCCCGTCACTTTTATCTGCCAACTTTTCACATCCCCGACACACACGAGGGTATCTCCGGTAATCTTACTTACCGTAAAGTTAATCGGCGATAAAGCCGCTCCGTCCTGCGTGCTACTTCTGTATGTTCCCGGACTCTTTGTCTGCGCATAACTCCCCACCGTCACCACCATCCATAGCACAAAAACACATACTTTCCTTAACATTATATCTAAATTTAAGATCTTCTAACTCACCGCTCGCTCTAACCTTACTTCATCTGCTTAATAAACATATACTCTTTTTAAGCTGTAATCACGTTTTATTATTTTCATTAATCTTTCACACAGCGTAAATAATTCCTATCCCCCTGGCATGTTGGATGTGCTTCTATACATGGATTATACGACTTGTGCATCATATCATAATTACTACCATCAGAGGTACTCGATAACCACAACCGAGTATCAGTACCTCCAGTAAAACCACCTCTCCAATACCCATAACTACGCCACGTAAATCCTGTAATATTCTGGAAAGTACCGATAGGCCAATCATCAGCTAATAACGGCCGAACATCAGTTACATTATACTGTCCTTTTAAATAATCCATCATTACCAAAGCTTCTGCTTTACTCGGAATATGCCAACCATCCGGACAAATTCCTTGTACCCCGCTCGGAATCGTATTACTTGTTGTTGCTCCCCTCATCGCCTCTGTCCACAAATACATCCTACCCCTATCTCCATATGTCGCGCAATCATTATTCCAACAAATACCAACATCAGAATAAGCTAAATTCTGTCCCATCCAACACTGTTCCCCTATTTTTATTGTACAATATACCTGATTATCACGTCCATCCACAAATACAAAATTTCCACAATTAGCCAATATTATTTCTGTTGAACGTACAATTGTCATAGGAGGCACCTTCACAACAACTGTTTTTTCTACTTTACAATTATCACGAGACATTGCACACACAATCTCATTGTTACCACTACGACCTCCAAAATCAGATAAAGAAGGTTGGTAAGTATTTGTTATTGATAAATTATTTCCATTATACTTCCATTCATAATTTGCTCCAGAAATAATAGCAGTTGCTCTCAATTTATCAGAATTATTACATGCATCTATTGCTGAAACAGTAGGACTAATCTCCCAAAGCATATTAGGAACAGTCAAGGTAAATTCAGCAACCGCTTCATCTATTAAAGTCTTCACCTTACGACGAAAAGTATAAGTTACATTAGAAGCCCGCCCGACACTGACCAAATCATAATCCACTAATTCGGCTTCATGTTCCCCTTCGATTAATTCAAAAAAAGTATTCTCAGGACGTTTCACATACCACACATAACTCGAATCCCCATACGTCTTTGCTTCTTGAATACTTTTGATGGTAACCAACCCCGGACAAGTGGCGTCCGACCCTATTTTCCCCGGAACTATTACATGCTTAAGACTACGAACACCACGGAAAGTGGAAGAACTATCCCGTGCCGTATTATTATACCCCATCATTACCCGACGATCAGATACACGCAAATAACTATCCGGAGAAGCAAAACTACCCCCACGAATACTCAATGCCGTAGCATCATTACTACGGTTCCAATAGGTCACTACATTAAAATCTCCATTAGCAGCTATGTTCCCATCACCATGATACTCATTATTGCCTGTAGGAAGCGGATTGGTATTCAGAGAAGAACCGCCCGTTACACTATAGCACATCTCCCCTAAATTCCCGCTCAATTCCATAACGCCGTAAAAACTGCCGCCACTTTGTTCCTGATTGGTTGAAGAAGTCCCGAAACTGCCACACCGGACAGGACCAAAAGAAGGGGTTCCGGAGTTGGCATTTGTATTCACATTAACAGGGGATTCATCCTCCGTTCCCATGGTCGCACCCGCAAGTCCCGCTTGTCCACCAAGGGAAGCAATGGAAGCCGTATTCCACGCATATTCCCCAGGAATTACACGATTGGGTGTACGGCATGCTTTTTCGTATTCCAACTCGCTCATCGGACGCAAACCGCTCCAATCCAAATAAGCCAGCATATCCGCACCAATCATGTAATTACAAGCCAACGTTTGACCGTCATCCTTATCAAAAAAAGGTTCAGCAGGATTCAGATTACAACCGAAAACTGCCGGTTGAGACGTATTTTTCCGGGAGAAAACAGCGATACCATTCCGGCAAGAAGGGCTCTTCGGATTACCAAAAACATAATCACCTTTATTCAGATTGTCCAAATTATTTCCGATTCGGCTCTTTTGCTGTGTATAACTGAGCATGTTCAGAAAATTGCAATACTGCTCCTGGCTCAATTCATATTTCATAATATAAAATCCCTTGTAGCCTTTGGGATAGGTTGCAGGCAATGTGCCGGACCAAGTATTCCCATCGGCAGCATACAATCCATCGACAACAGAATTGCCGAATGTAATGGCATCTTCAGAAGTTATATATTTATACTCATCTACTCCGTTAGGATACAAATCCCGTTCACTCATCGCCACATTTGAAAGCATAAAACCATTTCTCCCATTATTTATTTCAGGAAAAAACAAACGATAATAACGATAGGCACCCGGTGAAGAAACCCGAATCGCCCGGCGAACAGGATAAGAATCAGCATCTTTCGTCATCCAAGAAGGTTCGCAACGCTGAAGTGTATCCCAAGTAAATCCATCTCCCGAACCTAACAGATACCAATTCTTAGTCGGAAGATAATTACCATGAGCATTTGAAAAATTAGTACCAGAAACGCCAAAACTTAAAATAGTTTTTGCATTTTTAAAATCAACTGTCCAATAATTATTTATTCCTGCATTTGCTCCATTTTCAATTAAAGAAATATGACAAGCATGCCCTCCCTCATCCCAATTGGCATAATTTATACGATCTGCTGCTCGAAAAGCATAAGCCGTTCTATAAGTTATATGACTCATAGAATAATTAAACTCCGAACTCGTCCCGATAATATCCGCTTCAGGCGGAATCATCGGAATATTGTAAGACTTGAAAGTATGATTAGATACACCATCCCCCAAATAATAAGCCCCGTAAGGTATCAACACCATCTCTATCGCACTAACTGCAAAATACACCTTATGTTCAGTTACATCCGTCGCGCTTAAATCATTCAAAGGCGCCTTCAAAGTCACCCGTTCTCCGGCAATATCACCTGTCCCTTTATTCTTCGGATAAACAAAAGCGCCCACAATCTGATTGCCTGTATTCCCCGGATCAATATCCAAAACAGAAGTTCCGATTTGAGCACCACCTAAATACAAGTGACTCCACGCATCCGTACTCCCCTCTTTCTTGTACTTCACAAACAACCAAACTGCATCCCAATTAAAATTATCACGCCAGGAATTGTCCCAAGAAAGGGTAAATGTCAAGGATAAAGAATCCGATAAAGCATTCAACTGCACATCAGGCTCCCCACTGATTCGGACATTGTTTCCGTAAACAGCAGCCAGTTTTCCGATACACACATTCAATACAAACATCATCATCAATACCTTTTTAAAGAATCCGGTAAAAAATAAATAACCGGCTTTTTTTAATTTTCCGTCCATCGCAAATGAATTTTAAGTTATCGCTTCTCATTTTTCCGCTCTTTTTATCCTTCCACGCACACGATAACTCCATTCTCATCTGCCCTGAACCGCTTTTTGTCACATGCTTGTTAAGCAGGTACTACTTTAAATAATATTATTTAAATCAACTTTCCGATCTACCCCACTCTGTATTTATAATCATCATATTTTAAACCTCTTATCCCTCGTTTTTATTTCCACTTTTTTATTATACATTTGCACTCGTATAGATGAATTAAGATTTCAGTTCTTAAAAATTTGCATCTATTCTATTGTCAGTTCTTTTTCATTTTTACAAAAACACGATAATATCCAACCATTTACCACATATATCACCTGCTTAACAAACATGTACCCTTTTTAATCTTTTACACACCTTACTGCAAATGAATGAGTAGCCGTTTGCAAATACCGATATATTGCAGCATTATTTCCAGAAGGTAACAAACGAGAATAAGGTTTTCCTGATGAAGAATCCATCGTAGATGTCCACCAATAACCACCTTCTCCAATACCATAATAACCTCCATCAACCGTCGGAGCTCCACTCGGCAAAAGACTTAAATCTGTAATATTACAATCCACAGTACACCATCCACCACCATACGCTTCTGATTTTAAAACATTCGTATTACCATTTCTTACACTCGTCAATAATGGACTTTGAATTCCAATATACGATTCCAAAATTCCCCACTCTTCATCACTCGGTAAATGCCAACCATCAGGACAAGCTTTTAATGCAGCATCCCATGTATATAAACGCCCATATTTCTGACAATTTACAGGATCATTTCCATAACACATACTCCCTACTTTTTCATAATTTAAATTTTTCCTTATCCAACATTGTTCCCCTATTCTTACTGTACAATATTCCTGATTATCACGTTCATCCCTCAATACTACTTGTCCACAATTAGATAGTGTGATTCCTGTAGAAGGCATTATTATTATATGAGGATCTTTTACTATTATCGTTTTCTCAGCATCACAATTACCATTAGACATAGTACATACAACATTATAATCTCCAGCCTGTCCTCTAAAATCAGATAATACTGGTATATATGTATTTATTGCAGATAATACAATTCCATTATATTTCCATTTATAAGTCGTTCCCGTAATTATAGAAGTTGCTGTTAACGTTTCAGATTCATCACAAACATCTATTTCCGCAACAGAAGAACTAATCTCCCAAAGCATATTGGGAACCGTCAAGGTAAATTCAGCAACTGCTTCATCTGTTAAAGTTTTTACCTTACGACGAAAAGTATAAGCAACGGTTGAAGCCCGACCGACACTGACTAAATCATAATTTACCAACTCTGCACCATGTTCTCCTTCAATTAATTCAAAAAAAGTATTCTCCGGACGTTTTACATACCATACATAGCTTGAATCTCCATACGTTTTAGCATTTTGAATGCTGTTAATGGTAACCAACCCCGGACACGTTGCATCAGAACTAATTTTACCCGCATCAATTACATGCCGAAGACTACGCCCCCCACGGAACGTTACAGTACTATCCCGTGTCACATTATTATAACTCATCAACACCCGACGGTCGGATACACGCAAATAACTATCCGGAGAAGCAAAACTACCCCCGCGAACACTGAAAGCAGTTGCATCATTACTACGATTCCAATAAGTCACTACATTAAAATCACCATTAGTTGCAATGGTTCCATCGCCATGATATTCGTTATTGCTTGCGGACGTCGGATTGGTGTTCAAATATGAACCACCGGTTACACTGTAATACATCTCTCCTAAATTTCCGCTCAACTCCATTACTCCGTAGAAACTACCGCCACTCTGTTCCTGAGTAGTCGTTGACGTACCAAAACTACCACACCGAACAGGACCAAAAGAAGGTGCACCAGAATTGGTATTCACATTGTTATTCACAGGTACCTCATTCTCCGTACCAATGGTAGGTGTAGAAAGTCCTCCCTGACCTCCCAATGAAACTGCAGAAGTGGTATTCCAGGCATATTCTCCTGGAATTACCCTACTTGGGGTACGACAAGCCTTTTCATATTCCAACTCACTCATCGGACGCAAACCACTCCAATCCAAATAAGCCAGCATATCCGCACCAGTCATGTAATTACAAGCCAACGTCTGACCGTCATCCTTATCAAAAAAAGGTTCAGCAGGATTCAGATTACAACCAAAAACCGCAGGTTGGGATGTGTTCTTCCGAGAAAAAACAGCGATACCATTCCGGCAAGAAGGGTGTTGGGGATTACCGAAAACATAATCGCCTTTATTCAGATTGTCCAAATTATTTCCAATTCGGTTCTTTTGCTGTGTATAACTGAGCATATTCAGGAAATTACAATATTGCTCCTGGCTCAGTTCATATTTCATGATATAAAATCCCTTGTAGCCTTTGGGATAAGTCGCAGGCAATACACCAGACCATGTACTACCGTCATCAGCATACAATCCATCAACCACAGAATTCCCGAATGTAATCGCTTCTTCTGAATCAATATATTTATATTCATTCACTCCATTCGGATATAAATCCTGCTCACTCATCGCCACATTTGAAATCATAAAACCATTTCTCCCATTATTTATTTCAAGAAAAAACAAACGATAATAACGATAAGCTCCTGGAGAAGAAACTCGGATCGCCCGACGAACTGGATAAGAATTAGCATCTTTCGTTACCCAAGAAGGATCACAACGCTGAAGGGTATCCCAAGTAAATCCATCTCCAGATCCCAACAAGTACCAATCTTTACTTGGAAGATAAGTTCCAGTTGCATCTGAATAACTAGAACAAGAAACACCAAAATTCAATATGGTCTTTACATGACCAAAATCAACAGTCCAAGATATATTATGACTAGCTAAATCAACACCATTTTCCGCATATGAGATATGAGTGACATGAACATAATCCCAATTTGCATTGTTTATTCTATCAGCTGCATTAAAAGCATAAGCTCCCCTATGAACAGTCCGATTTAATGAATAATTAAACTCCGAACTCGTCCCGATAATATCCGCTTCAGGTGGAATCATCGGAATATTGTAGGATTTAAACGTATGATTCGATACTCCGTCTCCCAAATAATAAGCTCCGTAAGGAATCAATACCATCTCTATAGCACTAACAGCAAAATACACCTTACGGTCGGTAATATCGGTTGCACTTAAACCATTTAATGGCGCTTTCAAGGTCACCCGTTCACCAGCAATATCACCTGTACCTTTACTCTTCCGATAAACGAAAGCCCCCACAACCTGATTGCCTGTATTCCCCGGATCAATTTCTAAAACAGAAGTTCCGGTTTGGTCGCCACCTAAATACAAATGACTCCACGCATCCGTACTCCCCTCTTTCTTGTACTTCACAAACAGCCAAACCGCATCCCAATTAAAATTATCACGCCACGAATTATCCCAAGAAAGGGTAAACGTCAAGGATAATGAATCCGATGTCGTATTCAATTGCACATCAGGTTCACCGCTGATACGGACATTATTTCCCACAAGCTTCACACTAACCAACAACCCCAACAACAAAAAACACAATAACCGTCTATTCATATTCATATCATTTATTAATTACACAGCTACATTTCTCCTGTATTCACACACGGCAGACCCATACAAAAGCTGATACTTTTAAGAAAAGAAACGTGGACCCATTGCATTTCAGTAATAAATACAACAGTCCACGCACAACGATGAATCTATTTGTATTTACTCCTGTTGTTCTTTAATCTGGCGGATTTTTAGCCGGGAATAAATCAAACGTTTCTATTCTGGTAGTCTATACCTCTACACCCTGTTTTTCTTCTATTTTATTTTCATATATAACCTTCAAGGGCACCACCTTCTGACCTATCAAAACAAAGCCAGAAAGGAAGCCGAATTTCTTTATTCATATATTAATGGATCCTGAAAAGGGAAATTTCCCGAAAAAGAAACGTGGACCCGCAGTTTTATTCAACTAAAGGCTCCGCCAAGGGCCCTACAACAAATAAACACAACGGTCCACGTAAACGTGAACGCATTTGCACTTATTCCTGTTGTTTAAAATCTGGCGGATTCTCAGTTAGGAATAAATCAATACGTTTCTATACTTTAATGTAGCTGACACTACACACTTATCTTTATAAGTAAGGCAAAGATAGATTAAAAAACTCTAAAAAAACAAGAAAAAAGTCACTTTCTTATAATTTAACCTGACACAACGTCCTTATTATATAACGCTTCCGGTTCAGAAAGAACTCGAAAGGATATAAAAATCCGGGGAAAG